>Ga0214545_1000285_pt1 | contig 73516 bp, 34 predicted proteins | sample CNSS4metaG_FD_160064 | JGI IMG/M metagenome (GOLD analysis project Ga0214545, IMG submission 160064) | Root nodule microbial communities from cowpea collected in UCLA plant growth center, Los Angeles, California, USA - CNSS4 | ecosystem: Host-associated > Plants > Roots > Nodule | place: USA...
CATGTTACGCATCACTATAAACCTTGGGATCCGAGAAAGGTTGATGCCCCAAAATTCAACAATCATATGCAATCACATATAAAGCTATATATAAAGGGGAAAAAACATATAAAAAAAAAAAAAACATGGGGGACACAACACAACCAAACCCATGCTCATAAACAAACAACCACTGTAACACAAAGAATACAACTAAACAAAACCAAATTCAGGGAGTTGATACCTATTTCCATAAAGATCTAAACTAATAACAGGAGGAATGACACTAAACCACTTAAAAACTATTGTACAAACATATATAAAACGATGATGGGTGCTGGTATTACTGACTCTCTGTGAATGCTGATTTCTAAGCATTTAATCATCATGCTTGATATAATAATAATCGTAGAATGACACATTTAAAATGCTTTATAGGGCAAACATTGACATTTTCTAAAAATGTAATATATTAGAATCCCATACTATATAATTATGCAAATTCCAGCATTGCTCATTTTCCAAACATTGCACTTTTTTATAACATCTCTCTCTCCGAGAGCCTGTCAGGTCTTTTATAACATCTCTCTCCCCGAGAGCCTGTCAGGTCTGCAGCCCAATACACCCCAACCCCTCACCTTTTCTCCGTCCATTCATACTAAGGTGGGTTGTTGCCAGACGGGATCGAACCCCAGACCTGACCTTTAACACCCTCTCAGCGAGACAGATGCTACCAGTTGCGCTGCAGCACAACTGGTAGCATCTGTCTCGCTGGGTGTTAAAGGTCAGGTCTGGGGTTTGACCCCGTCTGGCAACAACCCACCTTAGTATGAATGGACGGAGAAAAGGTGAGGGGATGGAATCCGATAGAAACACATTTATACAAATTTTCTTCATTATTCTATAATTCTAAACATGCACCTGTGTTTGAGCTAAGAGTTCATTTAGCTATTTCGAAGGTTTTTAATGGGGTATTGGATGAATCAAAAGTTTTTGGGCAAGAAAGAAAGGATCTTGATGATGCAAAGGTAAGATTCAGGGCAACATATTAAGGTTGAAGAAGGAGAATTTTAATTACTGATCAAGATATCATGGAGAGATGGGGAATCTTTTTTTACCTTTTCAAAGATGGACAAGAATTGACATAGTAATATTGCTTATTGCAGTAGAATGTTTTAGGGAGGTGAAAAGCAGTTAAAAGGATGGCAATATTCCGATGGATTGAAATACACAAGAAAAAAAGTTTCCTTTCGCTCACTAACCTATTTAAAAAGATTTTGTGATGTACAAAAATGCCAAAATTTGGGGTGGAGTACCATTTGGTACCTATATTCAACCGAGGGTATTTAGAACCGTCTGAGGTGTCAACTACACTATCAAATTATGGGAAAAGTGATTAAGCATAGATTAAGAGACTATTAGCCATACCATGGGATGAGCTGATCTGCCTGATGTACATGGGAATCAGTCCATCGATAATTAGAAGCAAACTTACCAAACTGGTCACTAAATCCCTTAAAAGGTATAAATAAGGCTTATTTATACCAAAATGCAAAAGAACTTCCGTTTCAAGTTTGTATCCTGGCCATTATCTGTGCCTTTTGATATTTCTCAAATATCACTAATTTCTTATCAAGCAAATCCTTCATAAAATTACATTCTAGATTATATTAATATTTAAACAATTTATACATCAATGCAATATTGCCAAATAATTAATATATTATACAATCTTTTCTTACATGAAGTTAAAATATATATTTAATTATCACAATTAACAATGTTTGGACTGGAAAACAAGAAAACATAAGGGAGAAATCAAGTTCATTAGTAAAACATTACCTGTTCTGGCCAATGTTTGCCCCCGATACGAAGCCCAAAATCGCAATTCAAGAATATCACTAGGATTATCATAAAGTTCACTCTCAAGCGAATTTTCATCACGGCCAATTCTAGCAAGAAAGTTTTTCCATTCATCTGCAGTATATTATGAAAACTATCCATTAATGGATGACAATTTAAAAATTATACACAAGAATGCATAGAGAATAACACAGTAACAGTTCTACTGTGATATTTCTGATAGAAGGAAACGAAGTAAAATTACCTGGATATATCTTCTGAAGGTAGAACAGAATTGATATTCCATCTTCATTTTTCTTTAGAAGTTCAGACATGCTATAAAGCACGACCTCAGAATAATAAGGAGTGAAAACACTGCACAAACAAAAAGGAAGATAAGCATGGAAAAAATAAGGGTAATAATTTCATCCAGAGAAAAGATTTACCTAAAGGATAGCATCTCCCGCACTGGCTTTGCACTAGGCATCTTCATAAAAAGCGAGTTTGTGAAAAACTGTAGGCGTCGCCTGGCCTCAAGATTTTTAGGAATGCTTGACGCAGATTCTTTGATAGTCAGCAGAGAATACAATCTTTTCACTTGCATTTTCTGCATGCAATCAAAAGTTAAAATTTAAAGGCAAGTTATTTGCACAAAAATATAGAAAAATATGATTGGAGCATACTAAATCTGTATTCTTGGGCCATTTCAGCTTCTCAAACAATCGCCCTTCATCCCTAGCCTTTGTCAGTAAACTCCAGGTGTCATAATTTTCCCTAATAGGAAAAAGAAAAGAAAAGAAAAATACACATTAATTCTCCCTGATGCAGGCAAGCAGGAAGACAGTATTTAAAAATCAATGTATGCAGACAACAGCAATTGTGACAAACCTCATATTTATAGAAAGGACATCAAGTCGCATAACATCATACAGATCCTGAATGGCCCTAACAGCACCCCTTTCCAGTTCAGGTGTTTCAGTCTCTCTCTGTATTATGTCAATAAGAACAAGATCAGACTTCAACAGCATGTTAAGCTTCCACATATAGCACACCAAATACGTGAATTCATGCTTTGTGCTCAGACACACACAGAAAATTCCTCAACAGCAAATAATGCACAACAGCAGTTTGTCTTCCACCGGATTCAACTTATTACAGAATGGGGATCATCATAGGTCAAATTTCTGAACACCTCATTATGAAGGATTTGATACTATGCCCAAGACAACCTAATGAATGGTGAAGCAGACACTGTGCAAAAGGAATAGTATCTTGTCGAGCATGGCCAATGAATAGTTTTTGTATATTTATCTAAAATCCTACTATAAAATTTCCCAGACACCTTTGCAAAAGGAGTTGTGAAGCAGAGAGAATTTAAAAAATAAAATCCAAATTCTACAGATCTAAATGTCAAATTTCAAAAAACAGTTATTATAAAGAATGAGTAGCTTCTAAGAGAAGCAAAGAGATTAACTGATAACCACAGCTGTCAAGCTAACTGACCAAACACACGCTAACTACTGTACACTATTACACACAAACTGAAGAGATTCGTTACATTTTTTGTTCAAGCAATGAAAATATGAGTTGGTGTGTGTGGAGCACATGATTATGTGTAAGAGAAACTATAGTATGGTAGAAGTAGTGAACAATTGCCATGATCCTTAGCCTACCTGCTATGGCCAAACTATGAACACACTTATCCTTGGTACTTCGCTGAGCTACTAATTAATGGTTGTTTCTAGGCCACCAAGAAATATACAAAAACAGGGAGAAGATGCCAAACTAGAACTATACTGAATAAAAATGGACACAAACCAGGATCCCCATCAATGCCGTTACTCTTGATATCACGAGAGCTAACTTATTGAGATTGATGTCCAGATGAATACTCCTCTTTGTGATACTAGAATTAATATCTTCATATATCCTTTCAACCCTAGTGATATGGAACAATTGCAAAGAAACAAGATATCAAATACCATAAATTAGGTTTATCATTTAAAGGAAACACAGCGTGATGCACTACACTATTATAACCAATACTTACCACTTCCTTCCCACATCATCTAGTATTTCTGTCAAAATGAATTTTATAGCATAGTAACACTCCTGAACGGCATACATCATATAATCATCTCGGGAAATCCTATCCCAGAGCTCATCTTGAGTATCTTTACTCTCAACAGCAATATCCCTAGCCAAAAATATCTACACAATCATGAAAAAGAAAAACTAATGAATCTTAACAAATATAAGACATAAGAGAATAAAATCAGTTAATCAGAAAAAAAAAAAATAAATACATATGCAGAGAGATCTGTGATAAGATGTAAGACCTGATTATGTTACAGTTCAAAAAACTTAGTACACTTTCAAATACAAATGTAACTACTAGAACTTTCATTTGCACAATTTCTAATATGATTACATCAAACAGATTCTTTTTCCAACAAGAGCGGTAAGAAATTTAAACCAACACTATCAGAAATGTAAAGTTATTGATTGATATTGTACAATTTAATTATATTTTCAAAAACATCAATCCATGTAACTAATACAAATCTGGAAGGCACAAATTGTAGCTGGTATTCACCTATATTGCAAACTTAATTAATGTATCCAAAATAGAAGAAATAATAATTTGACTAACGTATAAGGTGACATCCCTCATTTTGAACCCAATTTTATGGAGATTGAGTTCTCTAGAAACCAAAAATCTTTAAGAGTCTCTCATTTGTAACAGTAAAAGTTGTAGTATCCAGCACATAAGTCAATTAAATTGTGTTCAGATCCTAAATTCAGAAATGAAACAACTAAAAAAATAATGAGTTAAGACATGGCAAAGATTCTGAGATGGTACTAGACTATATCAAGAAAGTTATAAAATCCATAAACTGCTACTGAGATATCATTTGATATCCTACATATAAAAAAACTATTAAATATGTACTAGGACCAAATATTCTAGCATAAACATAAAAAACGAACAAATTCAATGCATTTGATTAAACACTCAAAAAATGCCTTGACATTATATCTACAATTATCAAAATGTAACTGAATTACCTTGCTTGAAAGTAGAAAAAGTGGCCACTGAATCATCGGAACATCCCCAGAATTCTTAGGCATTAAAAGCAACTCCATTTCGCTGAGAGCAAAATAGAATGCCCATTCAGTTATTAAGTATGAAGTAAAGAAAAAGTATAAAATAAGATAAAAAAAAATGAATAACAGTTTCCATTACTGACAAGTTAGTCACATAATCCTCCTCCCTTAGATTACTTATGATCTCATTCCAAAAGGGGGCAAACCGTGCAGCATCAACCTTGCTATTCTCCACAACCTTTAGATGAAAAATAATTTAATAAGCAATATATAATTAAAGCATATCATGCAAATAAATACATGGATTTAAATTAATTGCTTTATTCATAGCAAAACACTGACCTGAACAGAAGACTGATGGGAACTCCTGAAAACACAATATTGAGGAAAAATTATTTAAGCTTGTACAAACAACAATACTTCAATGAGAGAAATTCAACGAGTGGATATAGTCTGATATAGCTACAATACAGGTAGGATACATGCAGCTAGATTCCAAATACATAACTAAAATCACAGAACAGGAAAACTAGCATTTCACATAGCATTTCACGAGCGGCACCTGTTGGGTAGAGGAACATGAAGTGTGCTCATAAAAGCTCCAGGAAACTGCTCAAAAAGTTTGTGTAGTGCCTCCAATGACCTAATCTGGTGAGCACATCCAGCCACAAAAATATTATGGCAACTAATCTTCATTTCTATATTGTACAGGACAGGACTAGAAAAAGGTAAGAGATATAAATAATAAATAGCCAACCATAAGAACTTAAAAGACAACACTTACCTCTCCCAGTCTATCTCTTGCACCTAGCAAGAATCCCCAGACAGCCGATACAAGTGTGTAAAAGATATAAATATCCAGAAGATACATCTGAAAGAATGAGAATAAGCAAATTGGAAATAGCAACCAAAACACCCAAAAACATAGAAAAGGGAAAAGCAACTTTGCATAACAGATAAATTGAAGGGAACAAATATAAACAAAAGAATAGGGTAAAGGTATTATGAAATTAATTTCCAGTTGCACAACAGATACGAAGGGAAAACATGGGAAGGGAAAAGCAACTTTGCATAACAGATAAATTGAAGGGAACAAATATAAACAAAAGAATAGGGGGTAGAGGTTTTAAGAAATTAATTTCCGGTTGCACATTGCTACTACAGATTCTATCTCTTCCATTCTTCATTTCTTGCAATGATCCAAGAGTACTCAAGCCAAGACTGTAATACAAGCCTTTTTCATTGGTGTTATGAAAGCTATATGGACAACCAAGGACAAGATCTGATTTGATAATCATAGCCTAACAATATCCTACAACATAGTTAATAGCATGATTTGTGTTGAGTTTAATCACGGTGGTAATTGTTATACTGGTTGTATGCAGTCCAATGTCCAAGAGCTCAATGTTCTTTTCAAGTTTTGAAGTAAATATACCTTGTCATTGGTTTAAATGAACTGATGAGCAGTTAATGGTTTTCCTGGCATATCTAGTCGTGGTGGTACTTTTAGAGATCATCAGGCTTCCATTGTGGTTTGTTTCTCTTAATATTTCGGTGTTCAATATGCCTTGTATGTGGAGGTGATTTCGGCTATGGAAACAACTATCTTCAAAAGCTGCACTAAACCTTGTATTGAGTATGATTCTGAACTTGTTAATCATGCTCGGTCCAATACTTCTATTATTCGTTGGGATCTTGATAGTAGATGGTTGAAATGTTTTGTAAGAAGTAATACCACGTGCGTTCACTTTTCTCATACTTTTAGAGAAGACAGTCAATGTGCAGATAAACGTGTTGAGTTTGACACCAGATCTCAAGGTTAAACTTGATGGATAATGTTCCTAGTTTCATAGTTTTTTAGTGAAAAATTTTATTGACCCTTTAATAGGGTAGAGTATTAGTGGGTAAGTTGTGCTCCCCCCACTATTTTTGTGTTTTCCTCTTGTTGATGATAACCTGAGTGCTGCATATAATTGATGCTGTTTGTGGTGCCACATACATAGTTATGCCTTACCAATCATTTCCAACCACAGAAAAATTATTATATACAATGTAATGACAGCTAAATCATCGAAATACATCACAGTACTAAGTTCAGAAACTCCAAAAGATATCATTTTTAAACTGCTCAAGAAAGTGCTTTTCCAGTGAAAAACTTTTTTTGAATTCAAATAAAGCTAATCCAAACATGATATGAGACTGCATAACAGAAACTCAGTTCCTGAATAACCAAAACATGCTATATTAACAACCCAGCAACTTCACGCCGCAATTTAAGCTCTCGTCAGACAGATTTCCTCATTGAGTAAGAGAGGTTAAAGGGAATAAAGTATCCTTCTGTTATGATTAACATATTTGAAGAAGGGGGTGGGAAGTAAAAAATCAATGGAAATGTACTTACAGCAACCACAGGAGCCCATACACTAACAACTGTCAAAGCATTGTGATTATCTGCAGCAGTAGCATTTTGATAAATAACAATATCAAAGAAAAAACAGAAAATATAATGACCACAGCAATCACACAAATGCTTACTTTTAGAGACAAAATCGTGCCAAGAGTAAACTATATTAGTCTCTTTTATAATATCCTTGGTCGGGCCCACCAGTGGCTTTATCTACAAACCACAAAAGTACAACAGTCAAAACATACAAGCATATGAGCTCACCAGTATATGTATCTTCATCATCATACACACACGAACAAATTTGTATAATTCCAAATGTATTTACAAATAACACGGGCTTAGCTAATGTATGTAACACTAACCTGAAGAAAGTAAGCAAATGCAAATTTTGCACTCAAAACAACAAGCCAAAACAGCATATACCTGAAAAAAAGCAAGGTATGTAATCAGTGCCACAGTGCAACTTCAGCATGTAAAATTAATTTACAAAGGACACACAGTTATTAAATCATCAATATTTAAAAGAATTAGTGTATCAACAACTTCAAAGAAAGAATCTTGCTTTAGAAATTAGAAAAAGACAAGATCATGTGCATACTTTATGAAATCTGAACTCCTTTCATACATTCCCCGTCCTACATAATGCCGTTCCTTTATAATTCAACAGAAAAAAGATAATAAATGCAAACACATCAATCAGCATAATTCCACATGATAAAGAACAAACAAAACTAAATGAATTACTGCAATTAGCAGCAACTGAAGATATAACAAACCTGCCGCAACCACTTCACAAACCGAATTAAAGGCCAACGATCACATTGATTTGTCAGACGATGACATGCTGGTATCCGCATGAGGAAACTAATAAAAACTTGGACACCAGCATAAATCCCTATGATAATAACATATAATCTGAAAATAACCGTGTTTCCATTTGCTTTACTCTCTTCTTGGAGTGCTTTTCTGCAGTCAAGAACAAACAGATGGAAATGTAAAAATACTTACAAATTAGAAAAATAAAAACAAACTGATTAAAGGATGAGGATGCATAAAAGAACAAAACTATTATGATAGAATTCAAACGTACACATAAATGAAAGTTAAGAAAACTGAAGCCAGGCTGAACCAAAGAAAACGTAAAAAAATTCTAGAAATGGCTAAGCGTCTTGTGGTTGAATATGCACCGTACATCATGAAAATGTCCAGAACACCTAAAAAAGAAATGAAAATTTGAAAATATAAATAAATGATGACAAGAAAATACATCATACATGATGAAAGACAATTGACAAATACATACTCTCAAAAAATTTCATCACAAAAAATGTAGGTCCAAGACTAAGAACCTCTCGCAAAGTCTTGCCATTGAACTGTCCATCATTGAATGCAAGGATTGCTAGGCCCTGAAAATTGACAATAAAAAGAAAATCACCAAGATACAAAAAAAAGTAACACATGGATTAAGAAACCAAATGGCAGTTAAGATCACATACGTCACAAGCCAGACCAGAACGAAAACAAAATTTGGTGCTAAAAACAGCAGATGAGAACAGCAAGTATTTGCCCAAAGTTCATGACTATATGTAAGTACAAACCTGAAACATCATGACAAGAAATATCCACAATCGGTGGAAGCTGTGATAAAGATGGAAAAAGGTTCGATGTTCCACAAAAGATGTTTTTCCCTGATGCCTGCTGCTGCCAGAAATAAGCATTTTCTGCATTATAAAATAAAGAATAGATAAGTAACCAAGACATTATGATCCATCATATATGGATACTTATACTGTCAGACATTCAGTAAGGCTGTCTCCAAGACAACCTATAATATATTCTTGATGATACAAGTTTTGCCAACCACAATGAAATATTAGTTCTTTCAGGACCTTAATCCAACATCCATGAAAATAAAAAAAATCTATTTCTAAGGTGCATCAATCTCAGTATCACAACCCTTCCAAACCTCACTGTATCTTGCTAACAGTAGCATAATGTGCACAACTAACAGCCATCGATTAATAAATACGAACACCAGTAGGTAAATCATTCAGAGAAACTGAGAAAATAAGTGTGAAATTTTATCGAACTGTAAAATTGAATTGATTACAAATAGAAAGATATGAACTCCGCAATTTATACAGAAGAATATCAAGATCCAGCCTGAGTGCTATAGAAAGAAATTGGATTGCATAATGTAATCAAATTAGAAGAGAGTCCAACATAATTGTCATTGAAAGAAAATTATATTGATATTAAATTGAATAAGTACATTCTGAAGAGTTAGTAATTCAGTTACAAAATCCTGTGTGGACCAGAAAGTTACTAAAAGGAATACAAGTGGTAACTGACATGATTAGTCAGTTACAACTGAAAACATAAAAAACACAACAGTAAGTTACAACTGATAACAAACAGAAAAGAGAAAAATCTCTAACATTTGCAGACAAAACAAACCTTTGATCTGGGATGAGGCTTTTGGAAAAAAGGAGAAGTTTTGCGCCAAGGCCAACTAAGCTCAAAGCAATGGAGTGACCTTAAGAAAAGAGGAGAATAAGCAAACAGAATAAAATAAAAGCAAAAGAGCCAAAGACGGTTATCAAATAACTTATACCAGAAATACTCGTTAAAATCATCGTAATTTCTCCAGGATGAATGTGGTGCTTTCCCGTTATCATTGTTTGCAGCTTCCTGAAGCCCACAGAAATAAATGACAAATTCATATTTTTATACCAAAAGGATACACTCAAGTTCCAAACACATGCATTTCAGAGTTTAGAACCATGAACCAGAGATAGATTAATGAATCCAAAAATAGAGAGTAAAAAATTTGAGCTAGTACTTGAAAGATATACAGTACATTAAACTTAACCAGTATAGAATAAATTAATGAGCAAATAAAGGGCAAAATTAATGTTTAAATAACAATGCAACAAATTTGTCATTTGAATATCAAGAAACCAAATTAATGTCAATTTTTTTATAGGATTAATCTGCCACAATATGTATCTTTGCAGGATTAGGTCAAGTATTATGTAAAAAATAAAGGTAAAATAACATGATATCTCAATTTTCTAGTCAAATGACCCTAATAAATATTTGTGTATATTTTTCTCATACTTCATTGTTGACCGATACTGCAATAGTAACCATTTAGAGAAATCAATGAACATAACTAACTTATTATTTCATTACATAACATGAGGATTTATTAGTATTCATAACTTCTTACAAAACATTAGGAAGACACAGATATCCACAAAAAACATTATCATAATTAAAATTTGCCTATATTTAAGTTCTATTTTCTGTGTAATGTTCTCATAAAACTCATATAGCCCAAACAAAAACGTTTTCAAGCCTGTTTTCTCATACAATAAAAAAGGAAAACGGGGAACACACAATTCAAACACACTCAAAGACTTACCATTTATTCCAATTTATATGCACGTTTCTTGGAGTAGTTAACATAAGCCACAATCTAATTTTGGGGTCATCAGTTACTTTAGATGATGTATGAGAGATTATAGCCGAAAAATTGGTGAAACTTACTGCAGAAATAATATCATATAGAGGAAAGATAACATTATCAAGAAACGAGACACCCTCCACAGAATCAAAAGTGCAACTATTAGCTGGCTGTGCAATCTGCTGTCTTAAAATTTCATCCATCTCTCTAGCCATCTGCATGTCATAAAAAAATCGTAAACAATTCAAAGATGAAGAGGCAAAAGCAACACAAAAATGAAAAATCCAAGCAAAAAAAACAACAAAATGTATTACAGCATATCAAACAACATGAAAACATTGGTAAGGAAAATATTCACTAAATGTGAATACATCACTTAAAATACATACAAATTGTTTTTGAGAATCATTCAAAAATTTCTAAATAATTAACTTAAGGTGAATTGCGAAAAAAACTCCGTTTATAGAATACAGCTTTTGTTTAGAGTTAGAAAAAACAAAAACATTTTTTCTTTTTAAAATTTTGCTTTCCTCAAGAACATTGGTAAGTAAAATATTCACTAAATGTGAATACATCACTTAAAATACATACAAATTGTTTTAGAGAATCATTCAAAAATTTCAGAATAATTTACTTGAGGTGAATTGCGAAAATACTCTTTTTCTATAGGATACAGCTTTTGTTTAGAGTTAGAAAAAACAAAAACATTTTTTTTCTTTTTAACATTTAACTTTCCTCAAGAACATGAGTGTAATTTTTATAAATGTTGTTAATCATATTTTATTAACTAAGAAAACCTATGTTTGGTTTATAGAATAGTATTATTAGGCATAAGAGTGTTTACCTCAAACACTAACCTATATGAGTGTTTGACAAAACATAGTTTTAGCTTAGAAATGAACACCCAAAATAAATTTTGGTCACCACACTTTAAATAGGTAGCTTCTCTCTTTGTAAAATCACAATTGAGGATTCATTAGAATTTGAGAACATTTTCTCCAATTTGACTAGAAGTCTCTGAGAGTATGAACCTCTCTTTTCTTATGTTTATCTTGAATTTCCGACATTCAGATGATAACTTCCCTTTGCCCTTATCTTGATTCTTCAAGTGGCATTTTCACCATCTTCTAATATTTTCTATATTTTGTTTTGTTTTGCTAATTGTAGTTCAGGAGGTTCAAAATCCATGGAACCAAAAATGGGTTTCATGCACATTTATACCAAATATTATGTTCTTATTTTACATTTCTATGGTTTATTTTGTTGATTCTATAATTGGTTCAATAATGGGTTTCATACCCATTTATACGTTCTTGCATTCTTGGATTTCTATGATCAAAGTGGTTGAATCCTATTCTTAGATCATTCTAAGACAATCTGTGGAGCGATCATGTCTCTAGTTTGATTTCAATTCAGACTAAAACAAAATACATGAAGAAAAAGTGTTTTAAGAGATTTTAACTTGGATCACATTGTTTATTCAAATTCATATATTTCTAGGGATCAGATCAGTTGCAACAAAAGCCAAAGAGGAAAAAAAAACTAGGATATTAAGTTACCTATAGATACAACACAAAAGTTATGTATTAGTAGTATGTATCTTATAGTAGGTAAAGAAAGTTATTTGCATTTTGAGAACAAAGGACATTCACAATATGACATACTTGTCTCTGGGATAGCCTATAAAAAGCATAATTCATACATTTAAAGAAAAATGCCTTCCACATCAAACTATATAAAAACGACAAATTATACAGGTTATAATGCAGATCCAAAAGAGTACACTTCAGCATAAAAAGTAATTATTTGAAACACTGAAACAAGAAGAGATATATTGGACAACATACAGAGTTCTTCTAACTACCAATTCAAGAGTGTAAATACCTTTACATCATGAGTTGAGGTTCATAAAAAATACCTATTATAGTTCAACAAACTTTAACTAAAGCAAAATCTTTAAAGAACCAATAAAAAAGAGCTGACTCAACTTGTTCACCAAACTTACATGATGGAATATGTAGCACAAGCATTCTGCTAGAAACCTGACATTTGCAGCTTCACCCCATATTAGGAAGTACAAAGAAACATATAATATTTTCTTCTCTTTGCTGAGAGCCTCCAAACTGAACAAGAACCATTAGACACCCGCATTCAATCTTAGCAACCATAGACTGGTACATACCAAATAGATATAAAACAAAACAAGATAATAATAGTAGTACCTGCTCCAAACAGGCTGAATGCATAAATAATTACACCAGTTAATGTAATTCTGAAGGGATTTGAGAAATACTGCCTGTACAGCAGCTTCATCCAATTTCTGGAATCAAAACAAGACGAGTAAAGAAAAGAAACATACAAAAATTCATGTCAACATATGTGAGACAAATCTGTTAAGAAAAGGATTATCAATTACAACTGTTAATCCTATATGCACATATTCTTGTGAGTCAGGTTACAATTTTCCTTATCAATTTATTTAAGCAGAAATTTTTCCCTTAATGGAACCATTTGAAAGTCTAATGTTTTCGAGCCACACTAACACCGCATAATTTAGTCATATTAAAACCGCTACACCCTCCAATGTATTATATTACTTTGAGCCATATATTAAAGGTCAGTTTTTTTACTTAATATTGAATGACCAAATTACCCACTTCTATAAAATTTCATTTCTCACCCTCACAGTTATTGATATTGTCGGTAAAAAGCAGCCCATTACCCACCTTGATACATGCAGGTATCCATATATACACAAGGTTACTTGATAATTTTTTTGTAAATTTCAAATAAAATCATTTAAAAATTGTTCTTAATACTGAGATACACATTTCAAACAGTGTTGATTCGATTTGGATTTTGAAATACTTTAATAAAAACTATAAACCAATCCAAACCAAAAAAAATCCACATGTTCAAATTTTATATTTTCCCAAATCTGGTCCAAATAACCTGCGAACATTCGTATTTATATAGAGGAACAAATACAAACACACTCAGGAAATGTTATTTACCATTTTCTCAGAGCCCCCAACAAGAAAATAATCATATTACTATTAACCATGGCTTACAAAATTTCCAGGCCCATCACCCATATTTTTCAATACAACAGTACAATGTATAAATCCCTCAAACTTGAAAATAAAAAATAAAAAACTTACAGGTTCAGCTTCATCTGGAATTCTAAGACGAGATTGCTCATTTGCAAGCAGGTGAACTATGTGTTCATGCTGATTAGCTACATTATCTTTCTGGAAGCAACATGTCATCATCATAAGCAATGATAAGGACCCCACAAGAATACAAATGCACAAAACATCTTTTTGACCGCAAAATAAGACCAAACATATCATAACAAAACAAAATTTTTTACTTCAGATAATTAAGACAGAATAAAAGTCATAATGTTAAACTACGAAAAATTATTAGTTTTCAAAGTATCAATAAATTGATTGTTTCATGTTTCATTTGTGGCACCAAATAATTCAAATTTAGAGGAAGCATGACATCCAAATGGGTGGGAAAGCCAATCTTGCAATCTCTACAAGTTCTTAGAGAATTTGACTTAAATAGTGGTTTCTTTCGGTTGATATATACATAAATGTTTTTGGGATGTTTACATGGAAAACATCCCTTTCTAGAACATTTATTTTTATGGTTGTATTACTAACTCTCTATTCTGCATAAATTTTCATTCAAAAATAGAATTCAGCTAAAGGGAATACTTAATCAGAGAAAACCAGTTTAGCAGAAACTTCGGCGATACTGAGAACTATAATAGAAGTTGCACCTACTTCATTCAGCAGATATAGCAGTTAATCCAATTACTTGTTATAACTTCCCATAACAAACTTGTAAATCAATCACTTATTTTAAAAGATAAGAGGAAGAAATGGAATATGGGTACAATAAAAGAACTTTAAAACTGTAGTAAATACACCAAGGTTAGCCCACAATCATTGATATATTCTAAAAACTATTGCAAATTTTGAGAACCCAATAAATAAATAAATATATAAATATTTTCTACAATTGAAAGAATCACACTAATCTTGACGACAAACAACATGGAAGTCATAATATACAGACCTGAAAACCAAAAATACACTGCAAAAAATCGAACACATTAGTGTTCCTCGATGAAGGAATGAAATAGCCCCTGGGCAACTCTGGCAAGCCACTGAAATACTTCAAAGCTGACATTGCTGCTTGCACCTAACAATCATTTTTTCAGGTAAAAATAAGTAGACCTGAATAGTTAAAAATTTGGAATCCCAAACAAAGTAACTCACCTCAGGTAAAGAAACAATAGCATTTGTTGAAGAAGATGTATCTAAGGGGATGATGTTGTACGCAATCAGATCCTCTGTCAAAGCAGAATCTGAGTCCATAACCCGCCTCAGCTGTAACAGAAACACAGATGAATAGATGTTGAAGTTCAGAAAATATTCCCATGTGATTGGATGGGAAATGGAAAAGTAATAACATACATCCAAGCTCCAATTCACCAACACAATCGTCTTAACGTGAAATCATTTTACTTCAATCCTTATTATGAAGCCAATTACACCCAGAGAAAAAAAAAAAGCAAAAACAATAGGAAAAAAATACAAATGAAATCAGATAATACTAAGCCCAATAAATTATAGTTCCACACTAAAAAGAGATATATGAAAAAAAATATGCTAACACCATAAACATTGGCTTCCTTCATAAAGCAAATTCTGGATTATAATATGCTACACCATCTAAAAATCCTTTACCCGTGCAACAATAATAGAAGACTCCTTACTATTGCAATGCTGGATTATAATGCTTGTATTTTATGCCATAATCTTAGAAGAACCAAACTGAAGAAAAGACTAGAGAGGATGAACTGAAACTTATTATCAATTCACACTGAAAACATGAGTACAGAAATGTGTTTGTAGGCCTTGCTTACTGACATCTGCACACATACGGACAGCTGTACTAACTAATTAATAAAACCTACAGCTGTACAAAATGACTTACATGTGATGACTATATAAACTTTACAGAAGAAATATACTTCACAATGAGTTTTCTCCAGAAAAACATAAATCTAACTGAAGATAGAGGCCTACTAACAAATAGAAAGATATTCATTGGTACAAGAATAAAACTAAAAGGAAAGTAATTTGCATGACAAATTATTTCAACAGACACTGTCCAAAACCACCAGCTATGCCAACATATAAACCCACCGCTGCCAACAGAAACCCGGTTTGCTAACAGTAAAAATTCTGAAGTGGTTATCTTCTGGACAATATCAAAATAACTGGCATTCAAGGATCGATCAAGACTAAGAACAGGTAACAAGTAACAGTAAAAAAGAAAGAAGGTGAGAAAACAAATTAAAAAAAATACACAATTAAGAAGGGATAAAAGATCATAAATTCTTATACAAAGTTAAGCAAAATAGAAAGTCCACAAACAAGTTCTGCCAAAAGATTTGTGTCAAACATTTTAATATTATTTTCACTTTATGTATAGAACTGAGATATTACAAAGAAGTAAAAAAATATTGACAAAAAAGACAAATCTCTCAAAATTGCAAATCAACTATGTAGCACGAGAAACAACACAGCTCCCTAAAAAAGATAATCCATAAAAGTAAACAAAACCATGGAAATGGTAGTTTATAATAATAAGAGTGCCAGGAAAGCATGAACACAACCTCATCAGGAATTTCTTCGCTCAGCTGCTCAAGTACTGTTCCCAAAACCTTTAAGTTGGCAAAAACCCTTTTCCTCTTCACAGTTTTGCGCTCCAACCTGTATTCAATCAGAAGAAAACAGTTAATGTGAAAGACATATGCATAACGAACAAAAATCATGTTATACATGTAAACTAAAGGCCATGCCAGAAATCACAAATTATTAATTAGAAAAGTTCATGAACAAAGTTTATGTAGTGAACTATTTTTCTGGTGAGACAGTGAAATTTTCATTCAAAAAGAGAATAAAAAAAGGTGGAACAGTTGTTAATTGTGAACAAATGCAGATTAGCTTTGATTTCCAGCTTCAAACAATCTTTTTTGGATAATCACTATAGTGCCACCATAATACTATAACATGTGATATGATGGACCAAGAGAGGCCCAGAATAAAGAAAAACAAATGTTTAAAGATGGATAAGTCCAGCCTCCATAGATTGGAACTTTGCCACAAGGAATCAAGAAACAGTTGAGAGGTGTCGTCTACCATACCAGTAGCCTTCAAGAATGATAGGAAAGCCGATAAAAAGAAGGCTAGACCAAAGGATGTATGCAATAAAATCAAGCAGTCAGGAGTCTGAAAGGATGATTGAGAAAGGGAAACAAGAATCAAGTAGTGTCCAGTAGTCAAAGTGGTATATTGTCTAAAAGTGACTTGGTGGTGTCTATTGTTTCAAAACAAAAAAATGCATCTGATTAATGGTTTAGGTTCTTGAATTAGGTTGTTCCTCTCACTTGAGTCATCAAAGGGACTGATTCAACACATTTGAATGTTTTTTATTGTGGTCATGTGTTGATGTTTAGATTAGGCTCTATATGGATAAAATGCACAATGGCGTCGTTTAAAAGATAAGAGGAAGAACTCTTTATCCATTGGAGTCAGGGGATAAGAAAAGTTATGGGTGCCAAGGAGAAGCTGGAGTGATGCATATCATGGGGAGAAGTGGTTATGTGGTGATGCAGGGAACCAAGGAAGGAAGTATGTCCTTTAGGGATTGGATGTAACAGAGGGAGTTTAAATTCAGTTATACTTTCTCTTTCATCTCTCCATGAACTCAATGAAACTAATTAAATTTTATTGCAAATAACAATAAAACTTTATCCACATGGATTGCGTAAAGGAATCTGAAAAAACAAACAATTAGACACATTTATAACTTATTTTAAGGCATGTGGTACCACAACAAGAGGGGAAAGAGGAAGCACATGATAATCCAAATCAGTCTTATGTCATTTTCTAAGTCAAAATACATACTCGCCAAGATCCCGACTAAAAGCACCAGATTCCCTCAACTTCATTTCTTCCTCACGTAATTTATCCACGTTATTCTTTTCTCTGTAACTTTTGTAGAACTCTTGTAACCGAGCTACGTCCTGACTTCTATCTATGGTTCCAGCTTCTCTTTTAGCCAGCTTTTGCTGAAAATATAAACAAAAAACAGATTATAAAAATTATACTAGCCAATGAAATGAGGTAAGCCTTTCACTAAAGTGAAGAACATAAAAAGGACAGTAGAAAGTTTTAAAATAAAGAAAAAAAATGTGCAGATCATAAAATGATAGTCTCCCTAAATAGTGCACGTCAATAATTATCTAACATTCTGCTTGAACTAACAGTTGTAAGTTAGAGTTACAACACAGTTGTAACAGATCTCTGTTAAGATTATATTCAACAGCAATATTTCGGCTTCAGCTTGTTTGATTTTGTCCATGTTCTTCATCTCTCTCCTCTTCAATATTTGATCACTTTCCCTCGTTTTCCATTTGGTTCCTGAATCCTAATAACCAGCCCTGCCTGATTCCCTGACTCAGGTGCTTGATCAACACAATAGTAGTTTGGCCCATCTAAGTGTCCTGACTAAACTTACTTTTGAACTTGGAAATGGGCAAGTTTTGCATATTTCTTCCTCTGGTTCCCTTTCATACTTTCACTGGGCAAATGATATGAACTTTCCAAAAGGGCTACCATGGACAGGCCATACAACAAAATTTAAGCACCACAGAATCACAGACAAATAAAACATACTGATGTGCACGAGTCAAGTATCCCAAGCACAACATTTTTTATTTTACATAAACCTAGACTAAAATCCATACCTTGATGACAGACATCAAACCAGTCTTGAATTGTAACACACCTCGGCCTTCACTGTTAGGGTCCAAATTTTGAGATAAAGAATATGCATGCTCGCATACTGCAGACAAATAAGAATTGTTTAGTGTTGCAGAGTACATATAGGATTTTTTAATAAAAATAAGGACAAAACTAAGAGGCCAATGAAAAGAAAAATTCAATCATTCCAAATGTACCCATCTATCATTTCTCTCCTTTGGTATGAATCCCCCTAGATTCTACTCATGTTATTAAAGAAAAGAATTATATTAAACCAAACATGTGGGTTCAACATTTCTTTCTTTTCCACTTCTTTCTTGTTTTTCTAGTCCAAGCCATCTACTATTTTTCTCTTCTCTCCAACTTCCTAATCCAAACATAATGTCATATAAAGCATTAGCTTTCGTCCAAAGAAAAATTCATATTATAAACTAATTTTAAGTACAATTTTACTTTATTTAGTAATTAAGAAATAATGTCATGTCAACTTCTTGTTTATTATTCTCTTTTTTCTTGTTTTCTTGACACAACATTTGGTATGCAGAGTTGCAGACAATACCTTCAATACCAAATAATGCATTTATGCATCAGTTAAATGTTGGAAAGGAATTATTAAATTAATAAAAATACAAAAGGGAACGAAGCAAGATGAGACAAAAATACATATTCTTGAGACACTGGGATCATCATCTTGAATTTCGTCAGCAACTCTCAAAATTTCATCAATATCCCTATTTTTAGCCAGGGCAGATGGTACATTTCCAGCAATGCCACCAACCGGTCGTCCATATGCATCTTCGCCAGTCCTTTCCCTCCTCAATGCAGCACGGACTAACCGCTCCCAAAGTTCCTCGACTCGAGACATTTTCTATGAATATAAAATGAAAACATACATGTTAACATTAATAATTTACAACACAAATGTAAAAAGTGAAACCATTATTGCAGAAAAAATGTAAGTACAAAAAGGAATGACGGATTAGAATTTAGAAGCCAAATCGGAATCGCGTAAGCTCAGAACACCCGAAGAGGCCCAAAAAATCAAGAATCGAAAGAAGGAAAGAGAGGGAAATAAGAGTAAGGGGAAAGAAACCAAAATTAGGCATGAGTAGCGAAATTAGAGAATTTACCTTAAAGATTATACAATTTCAGGTGAAACAGAGTAGCTTGCTAGAGAGTACTTAGTACCTTTTCTTGAACTTAAAGCTCACAGCAGCGGATGAAAAAAATGATGAGAAGACGAGTGGATCCACTTCAACCTCTGCCTATACAATCAAATGAGTAGCACAAGTAAACAATCCACAACACAAATTTTCTTACAAGTTCAGTAAAAGATATGAGATGCTACAAGACAAGAAATTACAACCGTAGCAAACGAGAGACGAGAACCAGCATTCCGGATACAAACAAAATATCACAATATTCAAACTGATAGAAACTACATGAGTTCGTAACTTCACTCTGATCAAAACAAAAAGAGAAACACGAGATCGAAGAGCTTCCATTTCCGCACTAAATTTTCTTGAAAAAACAATAACGAATGGAATAGCAAAATTAAGCGAAGGCAACAAACCTGAAAAACCCTAGATGTAGGGTTCCGGGTTGAAATGGAGCTGAATCGCACTCTGATTAGTGAAAAGCGGTCTTTGTGCTTCGTTGTTCTGAAAAGCGGTCTTTGTACTTCGTTGTTTTGAAAAGCATGAGTGGAATAAGAGATAGAAGATTAACAAAAGTTATATAAAAGAGAAGTGGGTAGCTTATTATGTAAGTAGACGCGTAATATATTTACTAGACGCGTAATATCTTGGGGTTTTAATGTAATAGGAAATCAGGTTAGAATTACAAATGCTCATATGTTTTACTAAATAACAATTAAACAATTGTTTAAATTTTAGAAAAATAATTAGTTCCGAATATTTTAATTATGTATATTTTTCGATAGTTTTAATCTTTATTTACAGAGGTAATATTTTTAATATGTATTTTTTAAATTCAATTAAATGTAAATATAGGTGCTACGCGAGTTTTAACATAATTGGGAATTAAGTAGTTAGAATTATTAACGGTTATTTCTTTATTAAATGATCATTTAACATATGTTTTTAAATTTTATGAAAATAATTAGTTGTGAACTTTTTTATTTTTTATATTTAACGCTAGTATTTATTTTTTATATAAATACTTTTTATATACATAAATAATGTTACATTACAATATATAATACGTATTGTACAGGACATAGATAATTTCGGCCAACAAGACTATTGTGAGCAAACAAATATTATATCATATCAGAGTAATTAATGTTATTATGACATATCTTAAAATTAATAATCATCAAGGGCATGTACACATGAATGGATTTATAAATTTAAAATGATGGATGTTATGGTTGTTTTGTGTTTCGATGTTGCAATTCTAAAGTAAATACAATGATAAAACTGAAAGATAATGCAAAAATCTTAGTTCTCCACAAATAAGGAGATTTAGAGGGACAATAAATGATTTCACCATTGTACCCTACATGTGGGTATTCTGTGTGTTAGTGTTGTGTAGATTGCCAAGATAATGTGTATTGTGTTGTGTAAGTAGAGATGACAAGTAAATATGATTTTACGGATATTATTAGAACTCGATAAATTTCTGTATTAATTCGGTATGAGTCCAAGTTTGGAGAATCTTTGACTTTTTCAATTGAATACAATGATGTACACATTTGTCTCATCTTTATATTCATATTTACCAAAATACTCATCTTCATTATATCCTCGCCTCCGTTTAAATTATTAAAATATTTATAGTCAACTAAGTAACCATATATATATATATATATATATATATATATATATATATATATATATTACATTTTTCTATTTTTATTTCTTCTAATTATTTGGTTTGTAATTAAATTCATTTGTATCTCACCAATATATTTTTTATTTTATAATAACTTTTATGCATTTATATTCAAGTGATAATTAAATATTTGTTATGTCTCACATTTGATTTTTTTTTTAATTTTTATTTGTCGTATATTTTTCTTTAATGTTTAACAATTTCAATTTAAGTGTTCAATAGCACGAATCTTTCCTTTACTAGATGATATAAAAAAATTAACTTATTTACTCTATTATTAGTAATCTTTATTTCATTTGAATAACTCTTTTATTTTGCTAAAATAATTTTCATTATTTCTCAATCATTGATTATGTTGATATTTGAAAAGTTTTCTCAAATCTCTAAAATATTTTTCATCTCATCATATCCTTAATTATACATTTGTTTTTTTCATGTGACTTCATTCAATAGTTTCTAAAATTGTTTCTAAGACACACATTTGTAAATTTTAATATATGCTTTTGTTATTTATTTTTATCATGTACAATACTATTTTGATATATTTTATATAATTATTTGTTGTTTTCAAACTCATTATCATAATGTAATTTTTTCACTATAATTATATAAATAAATTTTATTTACTATAATTTAAAATTTAATGTAATTGCCATAAATATTTTTTATCACAATCCAACATATATTGAAGTTTAAAAGATATAAGATTTATGTTAAAATTTAATTATTACTAATTTAATCTTTGTTTTTTATATGATTTTGATTAAATGATGTATTATAACTTTTATTAATGTATAAAAAAGATATTCATTTGAATAGTGATAGAAATAGTACATAACTTAAGAAGTAAGTAGACTCCTAATAATATCTTATGTTTTAATATTGATAGAAATATAAACTGTTATATTTTTTATTAAATTATACGAACATTAACATTTGTTTTTAATTTTTTTTAAAATTAATTGTGAATATTTTTATTTTTTTATAATTTTTTGACAGTTTTAACCTTTATTTACAGATATAGATAATTTTAATCTGTATTTTTTGATGCCAAGCGTGTTTTAACATAATTGGAAGCAGTTAGAATTATAATCAGTTATTTCTTTATTAAATGATCATTTAAAATATTTTTTAAATTATGAAAATAATTACTTGTGAAATTTTTACTTTTTTTATTTTGCTCTAGTTTTAATCTTTATTTTTTAAATTCAACTTTAAATGTAAATATTGATACAACGAATGAAATAATAAAAGTAAAAATAAGAATGCAGAATACCATAAACATTGAAAAAATGTAGTTGGGGAAATTTAGCTTAAATATCGACATTGATGTAGTATAATAAATATTAAACATAAGATAAATAAATAAAAATAAACAAATTATATTTTTAGAAAACACATAACCAGCGTTTTCAAACATTTTATAAAATTTTAAAATCTTTATAATTACAAAATTATTATATTTAATAGTAAATATTCAATTGAACAAATTTTAACTTTTTGAAGAATCAATCGATTACAAAATTTTATTTTGTATTTTTCTTATACACAAAATAGGTGTATATATATATATATATATATATATATATAATACTTTTTAAATGCATAAATAATGTTACATTAAAATATATAATATGTATCGTAGAGGACATGGATATTTCCGACCAACAAAAGTATGAGATATTATATTATATTGGAGTGACTGATATCATTATGAATGTTAAAAATAATAATCATCAAATGTTATGATAAAAACACATTCATGAAATGAAGACTAAAGTTATATATAAGGTAGGTCCATTCAAATAATAGCCCAAACCAGATAAAATTGTCAAAAATAAACAAAGCTTTTTAAAAAACACATAACCAACATTTTCACATTTTACAAAATTATAATTTTTTTACAATGACAAAATTATCAAATTTGGCAGTAAATACTCAATAGAACAAATTTTAACTTTTTAAGATTCAATCAATCACAAAATTTTATTTAACAACCCAATCAGTGTTCAAATTTATCACATACTTCAAAAATTAATTTAATCAGTAATTTAGTCCATATATTTCATTTTAGCCCTTATTTTATTTTTTTACAATTTAGTACCAATATTTGGTTAAATAACCGAGTTAATGTGTGGTATCTTTTATAAAATTATTGTTAACAACATTTAAAATTTGATGCTAAAACAACATATGAGAACAGCAAGCATTTTCCTAAAATTCATGACTGTATATGTAAGTACAAACCTGAACATCATGACAAAAAAATATCCACAATCGTTGGAAGATATGATAAAAATGAAAAAGGTTCAATATTCCACAAAAAGATGTTTTTTCCTGCTTCCAGAAATAAACATTTTCTGCACTATAAAATAAAGAATAGATAAGTAACTCAGATTATCAATAACTCAATAAGATATACATATGAATACATATGAATACTTATACTGTCAGATATTCAGTAAGGCTGTCTCCAAGACAACCTATGATATATTCTTGACTATACAAATTTTCCAACGACAACTAAATATTAGTTCTTTTCGGACCTTAATCCATAATCCAATATTAGAAGTTTGACAAAATTAAAGAAAAGGAAAAAAAGTAACAACCGGATCCACCGGTTACATGATACGCCATAGCGTTTGGGGTAGGGTGTTATTTAAATCCGAAGACAGAATAGGATGGAAATAATAGGTAACTTAATAAGTAAGTAGATGCGTAATAATATTTTTACCAGACGCATAATTTCTGATGTTTTAGTATAATTGGTAATCAGGTTTGACAGAATTATAAACGGTTATATGATTTATTAAATTAAATGATCATTTAACATTTGTTTTAAATTTTATAAAAATAATTAGCTGTGAATATTTTTATTTTTTATAATTTTTTTACGGTTTTAATCTTTATTTACAGAGATAAATAATTTTAATCTGTATTGTTTAGATCAACTTAAATGTAAATATTGATGCAAAGGGTGTTTAACATAATTGGAAGCAGTTAGAATTATAAACGGTTATTTCTTTATTAAATGATCATTTATCATATATTTTAAATTACCAAAATAATGACTTGTGAACTTTTTACTTTTTGTAAAGATTGATACATTTCTTTATTAAATGATCATTTAACATATATTTTAAATTACCAAAATAATGACTTGTGAACTTTTTACTTTTTGTAAAGATTGATACAATGCATGAAATAATAAAAATAAAAATGCAGAATAACATAAACATAGAAAGATGTAGTTGGAAAATTGAACTTAAATATCGAGAATGATGTAGTATAATCAAAATATTAAACATGAGACAAATATATAAAGATAAAAAAATTATATATTTTAATTATAACATTTGGTATAAATTATAAACCAAGTCACCACCACTTGGTTTAAAAGAAAATCTAATAAAAGATTTTTAAAGTTATTTGGAGTATCACTTATCACCATTTTTATTAGTTGAGATTTGATTGATCTTTACAAAAATGTTGAATAGGCATTTTGGATTTTTTTTATACACAATATAATATATATATATATATATATATATATATATATATATATATATAAACATATTCTTATGAAAATAAATACTTTTTAAATACATAAATAATGTTACATTAAAATGTTTGTCCGACTGAGTCTGAATTCAGCGGTAAGGTCATCATCAGCTTCAATATGTTTGTCTACCTCGGAGAAAATGTATTCTATGTATGACCCTGAAATGAAGGGATTCAAAAAACTAGAAAATAAGTTTAGATAAAAAGAAATTAATCATTTAGAAGTCAGTTATATGAGACTGATTTCCAAAAGCCATGATATCTTATTGTATAGATGGAAAATGATTTTTATTATTAAATTTTGACAACTTTCTCTTATAACTTTAGATGACATCTTTTAAATGGTTCTCTATTTCTTCATTCTCTCATTCTCAATATTCCAAAACTACTTAAAAAATAACACATCATGTTGTAAAAGAAAGTTGTCAAAATTTAGTAGTCAAAATTGTCCTATATATCTACATAACATAAGAATACTACAAGTAATATTACTCAACACAAAAGCAACAGCATAATACTTCTTTGATAGACTTACCGTTTTTCACGATCCAGGTACTACTTAACAATGCTCTTAAAAGAAGCATAGCACACCTCAATAGCAGAATACATATAATGGTCAGTGTTAATTCTTTTTCACAACTCTCGACCCTTCTCCATTGCTGTCCTTAGCCATATCCAACGCACTTGGAATCTACAAAAACAGATCATTGTCAAATGGACAGAAAAGATAGCAGATTTTTACATGATTTTTAAAAAATCAACAAATAAACCTTGCTAGCAAGTAGAAATGGTGGCCACTGTATAAGGTCCAACTCACGATCAGCCCAGGATGCCACAAGCAAAAGATCCATTTCCCTGAGTGGTAGAAGTATAACCACCTCAGTTTAAAAGAGATAATAATACTTTAGTCCATTTTTTTGACCCACTTAATCTATTATTTCAAGATTATCATATCACATCACTAAAAAGAATTTAAAAAGATGATTTAATGGTGATTGAAACAATGGATTAAAAGTAGGTCAAAAAAAGTGGGTTAAAATATTCTAATGAACTTGTGTTTCTCCTCTTTTTGATTTCAAACATAATTTTTATATCATGGTTTCCTAAATTTAGATAAAAAAACAACACACCGGTTTGACCGAACAAGACAAACAAACTTGAAATGTAAGCAAATATAAACCAGAGTATTAATCAAGAAAACAATATCCCAAGCCTAACAATACCCCTACTTTTACTACAAGGAAAGAACCAACCCATTCCACAATAGATTCTAAGATATTCCAAGAATAATCACATTGTGCGGAAAAATGGGATTTACTTACTTGAAAAGGGGAGCAAAATTGAAGATTTCGAAGAGGAATAAATACAAACAGATGGTGGTGAGCAAAGGTGTACTAATCAGAGTAAGGCATCCACATTTGAGTGTAAGATTTCAAGGGACCGGGAAGCCTTTTCTTCCACTCCTCGGAAGGAGGCAAGTCTCCGGTAAGAGCAAGAGAGCTATCATCTTTACGATTTCCAAGATTTAGAACAAAAAGCTCCTTCCCAAAAACCTCCTTCATCGCCCTCAGAGTTTCTTCCATAACAACCTTCCCATCTCTTAGCCTACTCTCCGGCTCCACACAGCTCCCTCCAACATTCACCATAATTCTCCCTCCCTTCCTCAACCTCCCCCTCAGCTTCTCCCACGTGGCAGGCTCCTGGAGCTCGGGGATCAAGCATCCCTGGGAGAACAAGTCCACGACGATCCCGGAGAAGCCATTATGCACTGTGGCGTTGAGCGCGTTCCCGATATAGATGAAGAGGCGCTGCTGGTTCTCCCTCTCAAGCTTCCCGAGGTTGAAGTACTCGCGCGCCACCTGGATGACGGCGGGGTCGAGCTCCCAGCCGTGGAGGACGGCGTTGGGATAGAGGTCGAGGAGGAGGCGGGCGGCGGTGCCGGCGCCGAAGCCGAGGAGGGCGATGGGGCCGGAGGGCAGTATTGGAGGGAGCGTGGCGAAGACGTCGAAATAGGTTTTGGTGAGGGATGTGAAGAGAAAGGATACGCTGTGGATGTTTCCGGGAGCGTCGAGGAGAAGAAGCCTGGAGCCACGAAAGTGGTGCTCTGCCTTTCTAGAAACTTCTAGAACGCGAATGTAGTTATGGCGGGACTTGAACTTTGCCAGGATTTTCACCTCCTCCGCGGGAATGCCCTCATCTTGGGTTTTCTGGTGTTGCTGCCGTTGCTGATGGCATTTGGCCACCAATGAAGAAGAAGAGAGGGGTTTGAGAGCGAGGGAGATTCTGGTTGGTTTGGGAGCGAGAGGGAGTGGAACTGAATTGCGGAAGAACATCTGTGGTTGGGTTTGCGCGGTAAGAATCACCGTCCTCATTCTTGCCTTCGACCCTACTCTAAACTATGGATTGCAAAATTTCAGAACTACTCACATTTTATATCCCAAACTGTTTCATCTTACAACATAATGATGTACGAATTTAAAACCCAAGCACAAAAGTTATTTAGGGTGTCACTTATCACAATTTTTATTAGTTGTCAGATTTAATTGATCTTCACAAAAATATTAAAATCAAGACTTAAATAGTAACTAAGGCTACATTTATATATATATATATATATTAAAAAATGATAATATTATAATATTATTAAGTTAATATATAAATTAAAATTATATATATTAAAAATAAAGTGAAATATAAAAAATAATCATTAATAAATAAAGAAGAAAAAAAAAACAGAGATAACCGATTTTATAAAAAGTTTATAAAAGTAACGATCAATTTTAAAAAATTTAATAAATTATTATATTTAAAAAATAAAATTGATATTTTGAAATGTAAACACAAAAAGAAAAATTTCCTTTATATATTTATATATATATATATATATATATATATATATATATATAAATTTTTTATGTAACCATCTTATCATTGATGTCATTTCTTTCTACACCCTGTAGTTTCTAAGTTTACCCTATGGTATTGAATGGCAGCAGAAGGGAATTGTTGGTGATGTTGATGATTTTTTTCATGTGACAATAAAGAAAGAAATATATGTAGGTATAGTCTAGATGAGTAAGATACCAATACTGTACCCTTTTGCTATGATTTTCGGTCAATATTATTTGTTAGTAATGATATACAACTAATAAGGAACAGGAACATTCAATCTAAAAACCAATTCAAATTTTGGGAATTTATTTTGTTTATAACAATTAGACTTTTGTCTCCAACTAGTTCCTTTGTCAATTTTGCTCCCATCGAAACTAGCCATGGAGTCCGGTTAACAGGGCCACACCATAAACTAAATATCAAAAACTAAATTTACAAAATGGGACTGAGTTTTGGATTCCCTGGTGCAGTTTCTCAAATTGAAATAACTTCCATTGAAGTTAAAGTTCAAAATAAACAAAATTAAGGCCTACGGTGTATCCCATTCATGCTTACAACATACACTCCCTACATTAGTTACCAAAAATCGTTGCTCAAGTTGCTACTGCAATCAAGAAAATATAGAGCATATAATCAAGGTTTTGTGTAGACAAATTATTCCTTGTTGCGAGAAGAGCGCCCCTTCCTTTGACCTCCAAGAATACGAGAAATTTGCAATCCTCGACTGAATGCTTGGTTGAACAACATTCGGGTCTGAAATTCTGAAACAAAAGGAAACCAAGCCAGGAAGGCAACAGGAGTGAATAAAAGCAAACCCATGACTATCTCATAACCACGAGCAAGAGTTTTTACTGATTCCCAGAATCCAGCTCGTCGAACTAGAGGTTTTAGTGCTTGCGCAATCTGCAAGAAAAGAAAAATTGGAATTGATGTGCATTATTTTTCTTTCAATGAGAGTTCACAAGTGCAATTTTTTTTTCCACCGGTAAATGAGCTCAGACTCTCTCGGGCTCATAATCAGAGAACGAGGGTAGCATATATCAGTTCAAAACAATGACGTTAGTATGGAGAAAAAAATAAAGCATTCACCTGTAGCATTCCCCAACCAGTTGGCATAAAGGCAAGAATGCAAACAACAATATCCTGGATTGTCATGTGAGGAAGTGCAATCAGGGTGACTAGAACTGAGATAAAAGTTAAGAATATCATCCCCTTGATTAGCCGGAAGACAAGTTGAAAATCTGCACTGAATTTCCGTCTCCCAACCGACACCGTCTGAGACAAAACGGAAAAAGAAAATCAGAAAACATAAATTTACCCCAAGACTGAGCCTTTTGACATGTATAACAATTCTAACTTGCTTAAAGTATTTGGGCAACAAAGTGGACAACAAGCCTTTGTTTCACTGTTAAATTATACTGCGTTAGATAACCCCACCCATCCCCACTGTCCACCAAGCAAAGACTAATAATGAATGGGTCATAACATTCATATTGAGAAGTAATAAATCACGTGAACAACTTTAACTCGCCCTACAAGATACAAAGTAGCTTGCTACTAACCTTAATCACAAATAATATGAGAAAGATCACCAGCCACGATATGCCATAGACCTGTGCAAAGAAAAGGATATCCATTCAATATGCCAAACTATGAAAGCGACATAAATAGTTGCAGAAAAAAGGGAAAAACAAGGTAAAGGACTTGCCAGAAAATTTTTCGTCTTTCTAGTAAAGGTCAAGTGATAAACAAGACCATACTGATATATAAAAAACCGTAAAGACAACAATATCTCTGCAATGATTCCACGCATTCCTGAATATTGAAGATGCTCTTGTTCCTCCTCCCACCAGGATTCCCAACTTTTTTCAGGTGTTACACCTATACCACCTTGGATGCTAATCCATTTATTCCAATCAGTCCAATCATCAACAATCTTTTGCCACTCAAACCCAGAAGGATTGAACAAGAAGGGAGCATAAAGCCATGTGCCAACCATAAACCACATTGGTACAGTAATCATTAGATATGCAACCCCACTTCTATACGTGTGACTAAATATTTGGTATACAATAAGCAAAATCATTAGCTCGATACCCTTGACAAAGTGGCTACGGGAGTAAAGTCTATAGTTGTCTGCAAATTTAGCATGGAAAACCACAAATCCTCGACCTGTAGGTCTATATTTTGCACCTCCATGAAGCAATGTCCTTCCATAATAGTGAGTCTTTGTCCCAAGCGAAAATGTGAAGAAAACTGGAGCTAGCTGCAACTGCATTAATATGAACTCACTAAGTGCAGTTCGGAAGCCTCTTTCCAAGCCAATTTCCATCAACATCGGCAAGGCCATCAAAAACCCAATTTGAACAAAGGACTGAGAGGCGAGAGCCACTTGAAGAGGCTTATTGTCTCGAATGGCCTTTTGTGTACTCAAACCTTCTTCTAGTCCACTAAGAACAAGATAGAGGCGACCATAGAGGAATACATATACAGTGAGAACAGTTATCTGCCAAAGTTTAAAGAGGAAAAGGAAAATGTTCAGAAGCCTGTGAAATGAGAACAAAATAAGAGCTAACTCAGGTGGTAACATACAAGAGTGCTGAAGTAAAATCCAATTGTGGTGAAATAACAGGACAGCATTCTGAAGAAGTCAAAGCGGTGGCCAAGTCGGTACACATCTCGACTCAATGTTTGCTCTCCATTTCCATTAGCTATCTTTGCTTCAAACATAGAAATCTGGTTGAGACCCACATCTCTGCCTTTACCAACTTGTATGTATTCATGATGGGTAACGTTTCCTTCGCGGAGTGTAGAGTTGAAGCCTGCAAATAACATAGTATAATCAAATGAAGATGTGAATCAAGCATAAGGAAAATAAAGGGGAGAATTGGAAGTCACTTCACCAGCAAAAATATCTTCACTCAAATTGATAACCTTGGAGGCTTTACTAACACCCCCTCTTGTGAGGTGAAAAAGCCTATCAAAGACATCGGGATGACCATAGTGGAAGCGAACCCTACACAAACATATTTTATATGAAGCCCAACAAATGGAGATCTAAAACACACACATTAACAGAGATTTATATATTGGAATGCATGAAAAGTATTCAATAGTATTTTTATTACATCTGAAGAGCTTAACGGCATTATCTCTTTCCATTAGTTTTCCCTATTGCATGTGTCTCCTACTGGTCAATTTATTTGTTTATTCGATGTAGTTCATCTTGAATATCACTCATCAACTCAAGCATCATCGATGAACTTCCCTATGTCTTGTGGGTTATCCAGATACGATAACTCAAGGGTACAAATTAGTTGTGTATATACGTATTAAATTTTTATCCCTTTTATTATGATATATTGTAAACATTGCTTTATGTCAAGTTAATATCAATTATCTTAAACCCTACATTTTTAGACAAAACAAACATGATAAATATACCAACTTCTAGACATTTATATGTGAAGTTTATGATCAGAGGTCTAAAGGAATTGAGATAGTGCTACATCAATATTCATTTTACTTAATAGTTTCTTTGTCGATGCATAGCTTCCACATGGACTCATTTCTATACTTATATACCAAAGATTGGAAAGTAGAAGCAAACAAACCTCTTTGTCAAGAAAGTATATCATACATGATCTTATAAAGTGGTTTAAGTCTAACTCAATCCTACAAAAGTAGCTTATAAGTAAGGGTTGCCTCCACATATATATACTTATTCTCACTATCTCTAGTCAATGTGAGACCTATGTTTTTAACAACACATCCTGTCACGTCCATCACTATTGGGCTATTGTGTACTACGTTGCCAAATTATATTAGAGTTGTCCACTGAGTCAAGGGCTATTGATCAAGGCATTTGTGTTTAAGTGATGACCCATGTCATCAGACACAAGGTTTAGCATGGTCCTGTACTCAAATCTCACCAGGACCAGCAATGTACTTTTTTCTCATTCCCTCACACAGACCCCTTATTTCCTACTTCTCTTCCAAAATCATATAACTATTTTAATAATCAACACACACAATAAAGAGAAAGTACGAAACTCACTTCAGTGGATTAGCCAACAATCTCTGACCAATTGTCACAAAACTGGTCTCCTGATTTGACATGAACCATGCAAGAGAAGAAACACTGAAACCTCGGAACAAAACAATAGTCAGTGACACATTGCGAACTTTAGGTTCAATTTTCTCCCTAGAAGTACAAGGACAAAACGATTTCACCTTCCAGTAAATATATGCTCCCTAAGACCAAGAATACTTGGGAATCTCACTCCATCATGCTTCTTAAGGAATTCTTGCAACAAATTCCTCATTTTTAAAGCTTCTTCCATGTAGTTATCCTGTAAAAAAAGAGACAATTTAATTACATAAAAGAATGAGAGATAAAAGTTTTGAGCTTCTCGCACAAGTATCATACCTGGTTCATATCTATTGTTTGCAAGCCTTCCCCACGTGTGAAAATTATGGCATGGTTCTGATTTTCAGGTTTGCCCTCACCTAAGATGGCCGGTCCAGGAAGCTTTATTTTATATATGACCTGATTAAGACAATCAAATGGATACTAAGAACCAATCTGGTAATAGAAGAATAATGAATGAAATATTATGGAGGAGAAGTGAATGTAGGATCAGCAACAGTATTTGGTCCTATGGAAATGCTATAACTATTTACTTACTAGATTAAGATTAAATAATGAGAAACCATTGTTTCTATAAGTTGAATTTAAATAATTTTTGAATATGTTCTGTGGTTAGAACAATCACTGGAAATATTTTTGATAATCACGACTAAAAGTTAAAACAAAAATGTTCAAATCTGAATGTAAACTGAACTAAGTTGCTACGAAAGGAAGCTAAATGGCCAAAAGTTTGACCTGGTATGAACAGGTATATAAAAACAGAGCTCTATGGTGAGTGTCCATGCATCTGATTTCTTATAACTGATTAAAGTTAATCAATAATGAAGAAGATATCCAAAAGATGTCAAATAGCAACGACAACAACAATCATATTTGATTAGGTGAGGTAATCCGCATCTATGTGAACAGTATTTAAAATTATATATGTTGTTAAAAAGAAACAAACTTGTGTTCCACCACGTAAACATCTAAGACATAAACATCTTTGCAAAGCAGTATGCAATTGTGCAGACAACTTAGTTGTTTGGATGTTCTTCATGTGACATGTGAATGCTTGCTGACAGAGGCCATTGAATATGCAAGCAGAGAAACTAACAGCCTGCTTGCATATTTAGTTTTTCTCATTTCATGTTGTATATAGACCTTCCTGTTTTGGAGGATCATATATAGATCCTCCTAAGGTTGTATTTAACCTCTTTTATGGGTGAAAAAAACTAAATTTTCTATCAAAAACAAATGATTAGAAATAAAAATGATGAAAGTATTATTTACAGCCTTTCTTTATCAAGATTAGCATACCTGGTCTAAATATTGCACAGGCTCTGTCTCTGAAGGACTACTGGATTTTGGCATAGCCTTCACCAAGCAAGAGTAATAAACCTTATTGATCTTTTTTGGTCTCTCTTTGCTAGGCTCCTCTACCTCATCAATATAGGCAACTCGAAGTGAAGGGTATCTGCCAAATAAAAACAACCGAACCATTTGATATGTATTATTAAACATCAAGGCTGGTACTATTAACCTTGGACATTTACCTTGTCATAAGTCTCAATATGTCCTGTGCACGAGCAGCACCAGATCGCTTGTCAATCCCATATTGTTGACATGACACCACATATGAGAATTTCATATCAGCCACCGCTTGACACTGTGTCCACAGTGACCTTTCCCCCTTCGAGTTATCATCTGAATTTTCTACGGCCTTGTAGCCTTCCATCAAATCTGCATGCTTGTAATAACATTCATTTAGAGAAATAAAATACAAAAATATTTTTTAGAAACAATTCTTTATGAACTAATTATTTCACAACCAAATTATAAGCAACGAATAAAAGATCAGTTGATCATTTTAGAAGGAAAGCTCACCTTCATCTTTGGCCATATCAAGAAAAGACTGGAGCTCCAAAGCTTTTCTGTAGTACATCATACCTCTAACTGCATCAACGAGAATGCTTCAATTGAATGCAACGATAAGCAATATGCAATTGTCATTTTGACGAAATGACAAAGTTGTACAGGAATGTGTCAGTATGTGTGCTTGTTTGTGTTTGTGAGAGGAAGAGAAAGAGAGCACCAGTTCTGGTCAAAGTTTGGCCACGGTATGATGCCCAGCGACGAAGTTCTTCTTCTAACTCATCAGATTCATTTCCTTTAAGTTCCTCTTCACTGGAACAATTCACTCGCTCAAGAAAGTTGTTCCATTCATCTATATACATCAACAAAAAAATGTCAAAAAATGCATTCATATTCATCCCTTGAATTTTCACATATATGCAACAGTGCTTTATGGGCAAGGATAAAACCTGGAAATATTTTCTGCAAGTAGAAGAGTATAGAAACACCATCTTCATTGGGTGAATCCAAATCGTACAAGGAAAAGAGAACCTCTTCGGTATAGTATGGCGTTAAAACCCTGCAAAGTCCATTAGGAAAAAAAATAAAAAGTGTCCAAAGGGCATCACTAATGTAGCACTATATACACCCTATAAATTAATCTTATTTATAATTTATTAATCAATAAATGAATATCAATAAGCAGTTATAAAAGTATTATTGGGAGTTATGGCACTATGTAGGATACGTATCTAGATATGTATCTTACACATAGTATCCCATATATTTTTAGAAAAACCGTATCATTGTGTCAAACACATATCGCAGTTGTGAATAGTAAGAGGCGGTTATGGTGCCAAATTGTTCTTTGTGTTGTTTCGAATGAGTGAACCTTGCATAATTTATATCTGTTCTATACAGCAGAATATTTTAACAAAAAATAGCTATTTGTGTTCAATTTATGAGTTCAACAGGATGAGAGTCTCAATTCATACCCATTAAATTTTATTTCATGCGTCACAATTTCAAGCTGAGGTTCTATGAGAAACAAATTACTAAAGCTTTCAACCAGATTCTTTTTAGCAGTGGAATTCTGCTTCCTTCTTTGGCTATCTTCCAAAAGGGTCTATTGCTGAAAGGTTCCAATGGCCACCAAACTAAACGAAATAAGCAGTTTCTTATTGCCTATCACAATATATTATAGTAGTCCATAAATTGACCAGCTAAAACTTGTTATATAGACACTTTAAATATTTAAAATCCTTCAAAAGCTTCACTAACAAACTTATGGGACAGGTTCTGGTACTGCGAAAGCGAGCAATATATTTGAATCTTCATTTAGTCAATAAAATTGAAATATTGTACTGAAAGGAATTCACTCAAATAATGTAAATAACATTTTAGAACAAAAGTAAACGAAAACTTACGAGAATGAAAGCATATTGCGAACTTTGGGTGCTGTAGGCATATCCATATACAGTGAATTAGAGAAAAATGAAATGCGCCTTTTGGCTTCTAAGTTAGATGGTACATCCATTGCAGATTCTTTTGTTGTAAGAAGTAAATAAAGCCGATTAATCTACAAATATAAAAAAAAAAAAAATGTAAGCAGATCATCAGATTTACTTCACTAATAAAATTTTCAGTAGAATACTTTTTCAAGTGGCAAACCTTCTCTGTCCAAGCTTCGGTAACTGGTTCAATTGGAAACCTGATAGCCCCTTCAGATGCAAATAACTGATATTGTTGCTCAAGAAGAAGCATTCCCTCGTGTCCAGATCCACCGTGAATTGAATCTACCAAGCTACTCGAAAACATGATACAAAATAATATTCAGTGAAACGATGCCCGTTAAAAATGCTGGAGACATGGGATACATTATCAGTACCTGAATATATGATCCTCCATCATTATATCTCTAGTCACTACCTCCAGCATATCCTGGAATAGAAGCACAATTTGATCCCTGCCTTCATGCTTATTCTCTAACTGTAATCAATAAAATGCTAGTTAAGATTTAACGAGCTAAAGATTATAAACTAGAATGCAAATTTGATAACGGTGCTGAACAATACCAAATAATTTATTAGCTTAACAAATTGCTCATAGAGGCTAGGAAGTGCACTGAGTCTGAATTCACTAGTAAGGTCATCAGCTTCAATATGTTTATCTACCTCTGAGAAAATGTATTCTATGACCCTGAAAAATGAAAGGATTCAACAAACTAGAAAATAAGTTCACATAAAAAAAGAATCATTTAGAAGTCAGTTAGATTAGACTGATTTCCAAAAGCCATGCCATGTTATTATACAGATCTACATAAGACTACTACAAGTAATATTACTCAGCACAAAAGCAACTGCATAATACTTCTTTGAGAGACTTCCTGTTTTTCACGATCCCCTTGAACCAAGTACTTAACAATGCTCTTAAAAGAAGCAAGTTTAGATAAAAAAAGAATCATTTAGAAGTCAGTTAGATTAGACTGATTTCCAAAAGCCGTGACATGTTATTATACAGATCTACATAAGACTCTACAAGTAATATTACTCAGCACAAAAGCAACTGCATAATACTTCTTTGAGAGACTTACTGTTTTTCACGATCCCCTTGAACCAAGTACTTAACAATGCTCTTAAAAGAAGCATAGCACTCCTTAATAGCAGAATACATATAATGGTCACTGTTAATTCTTTTTCTCAACTCTCGATCCTTTCCATTGCTGTCCTTAGCCATATCCAATGCAATTGGAATCTACAAAAACAGATCATTGTTAAATGGACAGAAAAGATAGCAGATTTTTACATGATTTTAAAAAAATCAACAAATAAACCTTGCTAGCAAGTAGAAATGGTGGCCACTGTATAAGGTCCAACTCACGATCAGCCCAATATGGCACAAGCAAAAGATCCATTTCCCTGAGTGGTACAAGTACAACCACCTCAGTTCAATATTGTTAAAAGAGCACAGTACCCTACTAGAGAAAAAAGATTAAGAACCAAAATTGCAAATACATCCTTCAGATCACCTGTTACTGATAAGATCTTCCTCTCTAAAACTAGTGATTATTTGATTCCATAGTTGTGCAAATCTAGCAGCTTCTTTACCTTTGTTATTTGGGATCTGTATCAATAAGCCAGTGTAAATTTAATTAAATGATGTTTAAATTCTTCACCCATCCAAAAAGGTTAAAAATATTTGACCTGATCAAATCTGCGAGATAAAGTGGCTTTTAATCCTTTTTTCCTTGGCTCACTCTTTTCCTCTGGGATCAAACAGGCATTGAAGGCACCAGGCAATGAATCAAAACGAGATCTAAGCATTCCCAGTGTCCTTATCTAACATCAGTAAAAAATGAAACAGTTCCAAGCTTAGAACAAGAAAACCAGATATAAGTTCAGCATATATGAGGGAACAATCTCGAGACCATACTAATTCTTCAATAAATAAACGTTCATAATGTTAAAATCTCTAAACTTTTACTTGAAAATGGCTTAGTTTCTTATTGCACTAGTTGAGATAAATAATAAGAGACTGTATTTGGGAGAGTTTGAGAGAGCTTGTATATTCCTCTGATCTGTTCTCATAGTATTCTTCTTCGAAAGTTGACATCTTTCATTCTGAACTTTCTTTAAAATTTAAAACTTTCTAATCAACACATGCACCTCCTATCTTTGATTTCAAACATATATTTTAAATCATGCTTTCCTAAATTTAGCTAAAAAACAACACACTTAGCAGCTCAACCAAAAAAGACAAGCAAACTTGAAATGTAAGCAAATATAAACTAGAGTATTAGACAAGAAAACAATATCCCAAGACTCAAACAGCTAAATTCCAAGTATAGACAATAAAAATAAAAAATACATCTGAAATAATAAACTATAAAAAAAAATATCTGAATGCAATACAATAATTATGAGTATCATTTGCTTCTACCAAGTTTAGATAAAAAAGAAAGAAAGAACATACAATCAACACAGATCATGGTGCGGCCTAAATGGAAGAAGCTGCTGGAAAATATTAGGAGAAAGAGAAAAAAAAACAATGACAAGAAATCATTATCATTGACCTGCATGACAACATAGAACTAAGCACCGTTGTTTTCTAATCAAGGAAATTGATACCCAAAGAGTTGTGCAAATATCAGAATGTGATAGCAACAAAAGAAGCTAGAAGGACTATCTAAATCAGAATCATAGAGTAAAATGAATTACTACTATATCACATTGAAAATAAATGTATGTAAAGAAAACTTAATTGATTTTACAAACTTTCAGTAAGCTACAGATGTAACTTATAAAAATAATCCGGTGAAAATATAGTGTAGTTGTACAAATAGTTGACAACATCCAATGGTCACACACCAACAAAACAATAATGATTCCAGACATTTATGGACAGACAAAATGTTTGCTTGAAGAACTGCCACATATTGGGGAAATGAGTGCATTCGAGGGTAGGTGTAAGCAAACAAGCAATAAATAAACAACACAATCCAAAACAACCCTACCAGAGAAGGATTTAAAAGTGGACAATCTACTGACCTCTCCTAGGCGGCGGAATGCCCCATAAATACCACCAAATAACGTAGAGAATATGGCATACCAGATCTGGGTATCCATAAAGTATACCTGAAAAAAGGAAAAGAGAAGTTGGATAACTGCATGACATATATTGAAATTTTAAACACTAACCAAATCAGGTACCTATAAACACATACCAGAATAATTGGAGACCAAAGTGCAACTACAACACCAAGATTTTTTCGAGCTGCAAAGCACAAAACCTATAAATTCATTTTGAAAAAATGTAATAACGAAAAAAAACAAAGAGTTCCAGCTTACTACCACGGGGAAAGAATTCATGCCACTGAAAATTTGAGATTTTTACACTCATTATAGCTTTCGTTGGTTCCACCAGAGGTTTTATCTATAGTAAGAATCAAGGGGTATATATTGTCAAAAAAAGTAAAACTTATATATTTTGAAATAAACAGATGAACGAACAGAAATCATCACCTCTATATAGTAACTGAAAGCTAACTTCGTAATTATTAGGAGAACCCAAAACATTGTGTACCTGACGTTATAAACCACATACATTAAGATTAGATTCCTAGAAAAATAATACTATTCACAATTGAGATGAACTTTCCAAACTAGATTCTTACTTGAAAAGGGAAAATGTGCTCTCATGCATTCCCCTGCCAACATAGAGTCGTGGCTGCCAATTACAAAGAATAAAAATCACCATTTTAAATTCAGTATCTCATGTGCGAAAACAGAAACAACTGTTTTCATGTGTACCAGCCAAAAAGTATACAAAGAAAACAGGGGTGCTATATCACTTACCTGTGACCACCACATCAAAAGCATCACAATCCTATAGTTTGACCTCTCAAGAAAACGGCGAATGAGTGGGAACAAAAACAACATGGCAGCTAGCATATTTGGTGACAAGTATACAACAACAGCCACAATAAAGAATGAAGGGGAATTTGAATTGTTTCCAAACCAACTTTGTATCGTCTGAGCAAAACCAGGAGGATTTTCCCATGTATAAGCATAACTAACTGATAGAACAATCACCCATGCTGCAGCTGAAACAACTTTTAAAATGTATCTCAACTTAACATACATTGACATGCTCCATTGTGCTTTCCAACTGAGGATCACGTCCAGAATAGCTGCCCATGTAAACATAAAGTAAAAATAATAACCATAAGTAAATTACACTTCATAATGCAAAGATTGTTCAAAAAACTATGGGTGCCGTCTGTGGCCTTCTGCTTGCATATATACACAGTACCACCTCAATTTTTTAAATGGCCGTCAAATAGCAAGTAAAAATCAAAAGTTTCACTAAATAAATCAAAAGTTAAACACACAAGCACTAAAATAGAAGAACAAAAGGTTCTAGAATAGAAACCAGCATTGAAATATAAGCTAAAACTTTATACAGAAACAAACTACTAAATCCAGAATATAATATGGGTATTCAGAAGTATCCGCAAGCAATATATGGGTTGGTAATATTTGCTATTACCTACCTTGTCCAAGCTTCAGTATAGCTGCAGTTATAAACACACTAAGGACCTTCTTGAAAACATTCGCATCAAATATTGCACTTGGATCTCCAGTTCCATTCCAAGCAACAATAATCATAGCCTAAGATAAATTCTCAGAAATGGATTATTTTGCTAGATATTGAAGGGAAAAAATCATTCATGCCAATTGCGAAGGACAACAGACAAATTATTACCTGTAAGCACAGAATAAAAAAACCCCACATGCGATCAAAACTTCTGAAAATATGCCAAAATGACCTTATCTCAACAAAGTTGACTTTTCCAACCCATTTGTCCCTGTTAACTGGCTTGTTATCCTGTATATTCAAGGCTCAAAATTCAGTGGCAGCTACAAGTTTTAGGCTTTCAGCATTAGCTATCCAAATCACTTCCTTTAAAACAATTAGAATTTCAAAAAGCACCCCATTTAACATTTCAATTCAGTATCATAATCAAATGGAAAACATTTTCTTCCCATTTTAAAAAAAAAAAATCCAAGTATTCATTGATTATCACATAATGGTTCTTTACATAAAAAAGGCATATCATAACCAGTAATCAACAAAAATATTTAACGCATGAATCTATAGATGTTTTTTCAATGAATTATACACCTCCTTGTCAACTTTGAAACATTTTTTTCGCTGAGGACTAAACTTATAAAAATTTCACCATATTGAGAAAAAATAAATGTTTATAACAGTGAACACAATCAATGCTTACATTAGATTTGTCAAAATTTAGCTGCTCAACTGGCAGGCAAAAAAAATCTGCATCAGCACGCATTGGCCAACCAAGTCGAAAACAATCAGCTGACCTACAATTGCAATTGAAAATTAATTAATACCAAGACAGATACAAATAGAAAAAGAGAATCAATTAATTATACCAGAAATATTCATTTAAATCATCATAGTTCCTCCATTGTGAATGCTTTGACCTCCCTTTTTTGCTGCGTTCAGCTTCCTATTGAGGAGAGCAATCATTAATTTTTTGGCACAAAATAATATGAATAACTAATGGGAGTGCTACATATAGAGAAAACAAAAAAAAAAATAAAAGAAGAAAATAATGAAATGCAGAAAGCACCTTTGCAATCACATCATATATTGGAGTTACAACTTTCCTTAAGAAAGCCTCTTCTTCACCTCCATAGGCAGGCTTGACATTCTCTCCAGTCATTGGACTAACATTACCAGCAAGCATACCGTACAATTCAAAAGCCATCTATAACAAGCACCATAAAATGATGTCAAAATTCATTATGAACAAAACTTTTGGTTTCCTTTGAAAAAACTCACTTAATACCAACAAAATGAATGCATGCCAAAACCATAGAACATGTATCTGTCAGGGATAGGAAAATAAATTATGATTTTGGGACTTGTACATTATCCAGGCCTCACAAGTAAAAGGCTCCTCTTACATGAGGATGCATGCTAAAACTATAAAACCACTAGGAAATAAAACGACGACAAAACTATGACAGGGATAATGTGACTGAAAAAGTAAAGAACATAAGTTTGAATTGAAATTATGTTCCATTACTTCTAATAATTTCACTTGCCACTAACACATCATTTACACGGCTTTGTAAACATAGATTAGATTAAGTCACAGCTTACGTGGTGATAGATATAGCATAGGCATTCTGGCATGAATCTTAGGTTGGCTGCTTCACCCCATATCAGAAGATACAGACCCATATATAGTAGCTTACGCTGCTGCACTTCTTGTTGTATGGTTGGCAACCTGCAACGTTCCACAATATATGTTACAATAGAAACTCGAATAAGCATACACTACATGGGAAACAAATTAAGAGTTAAATTAAAACAAACTGACTATCTGCATTCAAAATTGAAAGTCACAAATAAATGTTAAGAGCATTATAATGATTTAAAAACTTAGAAAAACTACAACATAATAACAAGTTCAGAAGCTTTCTTGTCAAGTATAGCTGTTTAAGTTAATAAAAAAACAGTTGCAGTATCTTTTAACATTAAGAGAACAGAAACTCTCACCAAAGGCTACTCTTCCGACCCAAATACTTGCACCACTTTTTGTAATTCTTAAAAAGTTTCTTCATCACTTCTGTCAGTGCACGCTCGTCCAACTAAAGAAAAAGCACATACAAGTCAAAAGCAGATTTTAACACAAAAGTAGTGTATGAATATTTTTCCAAGTGATCATAATAAAAATAAAAATATTGGATATGCAAACTGGAACTGTTCAGAACAGCAACCATAAGGAAAAAAGGAGTCTCCTCTGAGCATCTTGAAATTTCCATTAAATTTAATTTAGCCAATTGCAACACAGAAATAAATATAAAAAAAGTGCTAAATTGCTTATTCCGTCCCTCCCTCCCTTGAAAAAAAAGAAAAAGAAAAAAAGGTGTGTGTACATTTAAAGTCTAAAGTAGCAATCAACTTTATAATTAAATTGAGTCACTCCGTACAGAACCCAGCTTCAATATGAAACTATTAAGTTAAAATGCTTCAAAACTACATGACAACTAAAAACTTGAAAGTAAAAACCAAATGGGGAATTAGGTAATGATCCACATCAAAACTAAAATTGGGATAGGGGGGCTGTATAAAATATTCAAAGTAAACCCTACCTTTGGCTGTTGATCAGGCTTGGGAAATTGCCTGATATGCACATTTGCAAGCAATAAGATCAAATGCTCTCTCTGATTTGCTACATTGTGCTTCTGTATTTTGTACAAGAAGTGGAAGCAATTTGCATTGCTATTGTTAGTAACAAATACATCAAATTCTGTTCAACTAATTCAAATTAAAAGACACAACTGAATAAAGAAGTGAACAATTCCAAACTCAAACTTACCTGAAATCCAAACATTTGGCCAAGCCAGTCCAGAATGTCTTCATCCTTTTTTTTCTTGTAGTCTTTTGGCCAGGCTAGACCCCTTGTATTACGAAGAGCATATACAGCCGCTTGGATCTGTGAAGAGTGATCAACAAGTACTTTCATTAAAACTAGAAGTACATAATATGAACATGACAAGAGTACATATAGAGATAGACATCATACCTCAGGAAATCTCATTATTGTCTGGTTTGCACTATCAGGATCAAGAGGAAGAATATTGTAAGGTACTAAGATCTCTGTTTTCTCAGCAACTTTATCTTGAGTCTCCAAAATCTGTTTCAACAGAACAAATAAATCATTAATCATAAGTGTAGACAGGTGAAATCAAAATTACAATGAAATTCCAATTATAATCATCTTATTTAAACATTGATAACATCATAGGAGTTACAAAAAGATAACCTCTCGATCAACTTCCATAGATTGTGTCATGTTAACAGCCTTCAAAACTTCAAAAAGAACATTAGCAGTCTGATATGCCTTCGTAAGCTGTGCACTGAAAGTAAGAGGACACACTCACTGTAAGTACAACATACACAAATAACATATCACACAGCACATTGTGTGGACAACATACCGATCAGCTTTATCAGCCGCATTTTGTAAGGCTTGAATATATTTTTTGTAGTAATGCTGATAAAAGCTCTGCATCTCACGAGCATCACTTTTCTTTACTCTTCCTTTCAATGTTGGATCATTTTCCTAAAATTGGAACTAGGTATTAAAAGATACACCAATAAATTGACATAAGTGCATTACCATATCCTTAAATCTAGCTAGTGGCTGTCGTTGTCATTCATTCTTAACAAGAAGGAAAATGTTTATAAATAAGATGTAAAGGAGTCTGGCATTCTCAATTCAACTTCATAGTACCACTAACCAAGAGCTACGACATAAGCATTAAGAGTGTCAGACCTATAATGTGTAGAGCTCAAAGCTTAGTAGTCCAAATACGTAAAACACTTGACATCTTAGGCGAGGAACCAATTATTAATTTTCTGCAATACTGATGGTCTGTTTGGTTTTAGAATATGTGTTTCACTCTTTTGTTTCTATCTCCTCTTCAGAAATATTAGCAAAAGTGACACTTAATTCCTGTTATATATTTTCTATTTTCTTGTTCTTACTTTTTACCATTACTGGTGCAAATATATGAAAACAGAAAACAAGACAATTTTTTAACGATTGCAAATGAAACGAAAAATTATCAACGCTTACTCTTTCCAAACGTTGAAGAAGTGCAGTTTTGAATTGCCGAACACCACGACCACTTGAAGTAGGATCCAGCCTATGAGCTTTCTCAAATGCATAAAATCGGCCTACAATCAAAAAATACACATGCCCCACACAAAAGTACATTCAAGCGTCAAAAGGTGTGTAGTAAACTCTTCAACACGAATGGAAGCTTGGAAAACTGGATTAGCAAAGCAATAAAGGTTTGCATAACCTCACAAAGGGTGTGTTTGGTTAAACAATTTAATTTAACTAAACACTTATTCTATAATCCATTCTTATAAGTGGACTTATGTCACAAATTTGACCATCAAACTAGTTGAAATAAGCTAAAAAGAGATCAATCTAACGAGCTACAGCGAGACGCTTGCTGAAATAAGCTAAAATGGGCTTATGGAAGTTGCAAGTTATCTTTTATAAGTTCAATCAAGCTACTCCAATCACTTTCTGAGAAGTCTTTCAAGAGAAAATCACAAGATACAACACAAATGAGACATGAGCACAATTCACACACAACTTTTAACCCAAAAACTTAAAGCGATCAGTTTATGGATCTTCATCTTTGTATGGGTTCAACTCTCTATTTTTACTCAGCGGAATCTTAGAATCACACATGTATTCTCAAAAATCACCCATTGCGTGTGAAGGAAACATTATAATGGACACTGCGCCAGCAAAGAGTTCCGTCCAAGCATGAGCACACACGTGGACACTAAGGATACTGCAGGTCACATTACTTCATTTCCGATTATAATCAACGCAACAAATCAGAACATCACTGAAAAGCAACAACTCCACATGAAGCATTTCAGTATACATGAACAGACGGAAGTTTCGGCATGGCAACGCGAAAAGCAAACTTACAGAGATAAGCAACTCTGGGGTGAGTCTTCTCGACCTCATTAGCAACGCGAAGAATCGGTGCAATCTCGACAAGAGACGACGGCACGACCTCACTGTCAAATATTGCCTCGCCAAGATTCCCGGCGGTTTGCGTCCGCGTGATCCGCCTCTGAGGCTGTCCCTGCGGCTCCGACGACGGCCCCGCCCTCGACGACATCCTCCCACGGATCTAACCCCCCCTTCAGTTCCACCAAAAACAGCAATGTGCAGAGCAGCAGAAGAAAAACTTGCATGCAAAACCAATGCACTGAGTCGAAAACGCGAAGCACAATGGCGTGAAGGAAGAGAGTGTAAAGAAATGAAAGCTGGAGAGAAGAGCTTAGCGGTGGAAGGAAGAAGAACCCTAGGAGAGATGGAAATGGGAGATGAAGTGAGAGTGTGAGTGTTTGCAAAGAAAAGCAAAAAGACAGACAGAAAGGAATGTTGTGTGGGAAGTTCGAAGGGGTTACTATTGAGGACAGAGAAGCTTTCTTAGACCCATGTAGAGTAAGCGAGGTGGTACATTTCGTCAAGCGAAGTCGTGGAGTGGGTCCCTTTGTTTCTTTTTGGAATTTGGTTCAACCAAAATGCACAACTCTTCGCACGAATTACCGTTGTGCCATTCAGCTACACTTTCAAATTTTAAACTCTAACGGCAATTTTTTATTGTTTATATTCTCTGTCATTTCCTACCTTCACATGCTTGATTTAAATCAAACAAATTTTTTTAATTATTATTCAAATTATAGAGCTACGTTAGTTTTGTGAGTTACCTAATGAGCTTTTTTTCAGTTTTTTTATTAACGTTGAAATCATGAAATTCTCGCATACTTGAGAGTATTAATTGATAAATAATAATTTATCCTTGTATTTAATATTTTATTTTTAAGTTTTGTAATATTTTTTAAATTTAATAAATAATAGTATGAAATATTTTTTAAATATTGTTTTAATTTTTTCAACTGATTTTTAACTGTGTTTATATTTTAAAAAATACATCTCAAATCAATTTTAATATCATACTAAAAGTCATTTGTCAACTCTCATTAATTCAGTGAATATCAATTACTCAAGTATATATAAAATCAAATTATCTCGTTTCTCCTTTAAGTAAGTGGAAATCAAATTTTCACTTTCTAAGTATTAATTGATTTGAATATGCCAAATTGTTTTTATTATTTCTTTGTTCTCTACTCTGGCACAGTAAATATTAATATTTTCTTTTAATCTCACTGATTAAAGATAAAAGTTATATCCTTGATAATAAAAAATTATGATTTATTTATTAAGATGTGAGTTTGATTGTGTGTTGTTTTTTCAAAAATACTATTAAAATTAAGTAAAAAAAAATTCAAATTTGTTTGATTTTATTTTAATGTAATTTACTTATGTACATAATAAATAAAATACATATGTTAAGGGAGTTTAATTCTTTGTTGTGAGAGTTATCCAGGTAAAGTAAATAAATGTCAAACATTTATTATTTTTGTCTAAAGTGAACGTAGTCCATCATAATCATAATATAGTTAATTTTAAACTTCCAAAGTTGGGACAAAACCCAAATATGGAACAAAATGTGAGATATCTATTGTCGGAAAATTTTAGAAACATAAACATCATTGGATAATATTTAAGCAAGAAAAGGTGGAATGAGATAAAATATTTTGTATGACACAAATACATGTAAGAACATGGATGAAACATAAATTACCCAACATAACATTTTTTATATAATGATTGATACTAATTTTTTATATAATGATTGATACTAATGTCCAAATTAATGTTTAAAGTCACTTTCAGCTAATTTGTTATTTCTATTGAAATTAACCTATGTATTTATATATTCTATAGAGAACAGACAAGGGTTTTTTCTGCCTTGTAAATACTGTGTTTGAGACAATTCAACTTTCTTAATATGGGCACCAAAATTGATAAGTGGATTAATATTGATTGAGACTTGAACGATAACATGAAGTTGCAACAACAAAATGCCAAAGCAAGAAAATAAATGAAACATATGATATTTTTATTTAGAGAGACCATTGATGAAAAGATGTAGAAACTTTATTAGAATTTATTCAAATAATATCTAGAATGTTTTAACTTGTTGTTTTGTCCTTCTTATATTTTTTTTTCTTTTTAGAGATAGTCTTGTAAATTAGTTAGAGTAACCAAATACTACAGTATTAATATAATTTTTGTTCATAAAAAAATCTTTCATTGATTATTAAAGATAGGATGAAATTTAAATTTATATTAATAGATAAATTTATCTTTTCTTTTCAACGAGTGGTTGCTTTAAAATACTTGTTTTATGTTTACGTAAAATATCTACTTTTAATTTTATCATATTTTTTAATAATCGAATTTGATTCAAGAAAGATAAGTGAAGAAAACGTTAGTTTGGCTACTGTGGAAGCTTTAACACGAGGGAAAGACCAATAGTTCCAGATTCGTTTAGCTTCTTCAGATAATGGAACATCCATCAAAGAAATTGTCTATTATTTTCATAATTATGGAGCTTTATCTCCTCCAAAATGATACTCCCGCTTCAACTTTTTTATTTAACAGTTCAAATTTATTTTAGCTCTAAAGCAATGAAATTAAATTATATAATGAAATTAAATTATATAATGAAAATGGTCAAATTTCATTGCTATTTAACAAATATTATTTATTTGTAAAACTTATATCTTGTACATTTTTTTATTAAACCTACAACGATTTTAAAGTTTATTGCATGTGAAAAAAAAAAAAAAGAAAAAAATAACGGTGTGATGTAAGGTTAGTTGAATTCTGATTCAACTGTGATAAAGTTCTTAGTTTAAGAGTAGTTAAGTTTGTGAAATTTAATTTGGATGACATGTTCAACTTAATTAGTTTGAGGCTTGAACAATTTTTTTTTTTTTTTATGTAAACGTGTTAAATGTATAAAAGCAAATACAATAAAAATACTAGAAGATTTGAGGAACTTAAGAGATAAAGTATAAAGCTGTAAAGGTTGTAAAGTTTGTAATGAATTGCAAAGCAAACAACAAAGTGGAACAAAAAAAGGTAAAAGAGAAAATGTGAAGAATATTCTAATAAATATAAATGAAATGAAAAAAAAGTAATAAAAAAGGAAAGATTTAGTATTTTGTTAGTTACTAAAGTGTTTTTGAATTTTAATTTTAATCCATAAACATAATTTTAACGGGTAAACAATCCTTTAAATTTGTTGTGCTTTTAGCTTGCTCGGTTTTAACTAAGTTAAAGGTGAAATTAGAACTTAAAAAACAAGTATGATGAAATTAGTTTTGTTATCTATTCTATCATGTTTTTTTCCTCACCCAAGGCTATCATTTTGTTAATATATATATATATATATATATATATATATATATATATATATATATATATAAAAAAGAATATTTGGTGAATATTGAAAAATTATATAAATAAAAAAAAATGCTTGATGAGTATTGATAAAATAATGTTGTACTTGTGATGAGAGGAAAAAGAAAAAAATACTTAAAAAATTGAGAGAATAAAAAATCAAAGACAATAAATCGGTAGAAAAAAAAAATCAATAAACATAAACAAACATAAAAGAATAAAGAAAATGAGAGATACAAAAAAGATGAAATAACATTATTATAATGTAAATATAGTTGTTTGAATATTAAGGAAAAAAAATCACTTTTAAAATTGAGAGAAAAAAAATTAAAGCGATAAATCGGTAGAAAAAAAGAAATTCAATAAAAAAACATAGAAAAATAAAGAAAATGATAGATAAAAAACAGGAAAATAAAAAAGGAGGAAATAACATTATTATAGTGAAAATATTGTTGTTTTGAATATTAAACAATTGAGAGTACAAGTTTTTAACAAAAACATCTCGACAATATAGTCCTAAAATGGGAAATTATTAAAATGATAATATTTTATTTTAATTATATACTGTACTTATATGACAAATTTATAAAACAATATTATAAGAATAATAATGTTTTAATATAATGAAATTGTTATTTTAATATTAAAATGCTTAATCATACATAAAATGTTTATAGAAGTGTCTCATCAGTTAAAATATTTTATCTTTTTATAAATTCTCTTTTTCTAAGTTATCTAATTTACGTGTGAGAATTATCTAAAATAGTAAATTTATGTTTATATATACAGGTGAGAATACATAATATTGTTTTAGTTATTTTTTTATTATAAATAGTTATTTTTGTTTAAAAGATATTTAAATTTTAGAAAAAAATCACTTAAAGAATAATTGATAACATGATCATTTTAATTTTAAAAGAATACGAATAAAATTAAAAATAAAATTTGTACACCAGATTAAGAGTCTAATAGTATAGATAATATAGATGTGTAGTTATAATAAATAAATATGTTTCTTTTTTCTCATAAGTACAGTGAGAGCAAGAATTAAGGAATAAAAGATATCAAACTTTATAGATTATATGTACACTTACGAACAACAAATATCTTTATTAATTTTCTGATCTGCAACATATATTTTTTTAGTTAGGTTCTCTTTCAAGGTCTTAAAGAATATAAAAAAGACAATCTTGCTCTATCTTAGAGGATTAACAAAAAATAAAATTGATCATATATTAACAAATCAAGTATGCATGTAATTTAAGAATAAATAAATAAATAAAATATAGAAACTTAATTTAAATTATCTCAAACAAAAGTTAGTCTTAAACTTCTATTCTTATTATTTTTGGCTTGGGATGGAAGAAATTCACGGTAAACAAAAATGTATAGTTGACGACAAAAAGAAAAGAAAAATAATAATTTTTGTTTTTCTCTTTTTGTTTTGTACCGAAAGAGAGGATGTGTTTTTCATTTTACTTTCTATAGACACTTATTTTTTATGCTAATTCCAACCTTTTCTAACTCATATTTAAGGTCAAGCTAAATTTTTCCAAACATTTACACTAATTACACCACCGCCTCAAACCCATGTTCATCCTATACAACAATTAATATATAGTACAGGTATAAATTAAATAAACACATATAAATCTTAATCCTTTCATAACATCATATATTTTCATATATAAAAATATACTTAACTCCCTATTTTTCTATATAATTTTACTCCTAACAAATATATCTTATAGTTTTAATTTTAAGTGTGACTTAATTTAATCATTAGCTCAAGTTTCATCTTCCTATTCCAAAAATTTTAACCATCTATATATTTAATTTTTTTTAATTGCCTTTTTAATATTTAAAATACTTTATCAGACAATTAAAAATAGTTATGTGTTAAATTGTGTAGTGTTAGTAGTTAAATATGGCATATATATATATATATATATATATATATATAAGTATTATTTTTTATGGTGATTTTTATTTAAATTAACTGCACAGAACATGTCTTTTGTATTAATTGCAGGTCTTTTGTATTAATTTGATATCTCGTAAAAGATTTGAGAGATCAATTTTATTTTCAATAAACGTATTTCCGACGAATATAAATCATACAAATATATTGGGATAGAGACTATAGCTATTTTTTTTTACGAAAATAAAATTAATAATAATTAGCGAAAATACTTCACAATGCCGCACCTGTGTTCGCTTCGCTTTTTTTTACGTGTCTATACGTCTAATATTAAATCGGGATTATTTTTTATATGTCGTCATATACTTAATTGTTTTTTTCTAACGCACCCTTATCATTATTTATTTTTAGGATCACAAAAGTATTGTATTCAATTTTACTGGATCTAGATAAGACCGCTATAAATACTTTTTTCTTTTATCTAAATATTTTATGTATTTGCATAATAAGAAACTGAATTTTGATACAACTAATTTTTCCTATAAAAACACTTGCACTGGATCAATATAGATTTACATTGGACCAGTTCAATTACAAGTTAAAAAAAACAATAGACATATACAAAAACAAATTTCAACTACTTTTAATCTTATTTGACGACACTGTTTCAATTTTTTTTAATTAATTGATCCTCTATTTTTATATCATTTTTTAACGGAAAACATTTTAGAAGTTTTTATTTTTATTTTTTTATATACGATTAATACTATTAAATAGTATTAACTAACTTTCTTAATCAACATAAAAAATAATGATTTATTTTCTTAATTCATTCTAGAGGAAATTATACTCAAGAATTTGACAAACAAATGATGAAAAAAGATAAAATATTTATTCTACTTTACCTTAATCATTAAATGGTTGCTGAAAATTAACTGATTCATTTCAGTTATCAGGCATCTAATTTGATCTTCTTATTAATATTTGGTATTGATATAGTATTTCAATTGTTATGATATTAAATATTTCTAAAAACCAATAAATAAATTATTTTAGCGCTTAAAAAGCCCTGATTAACAAAAAGAAATGCATAGTTAATTCAAGGCATTTTTTGAAATTGTAATTTATTAACAATAACAACTAACAATATAATAAATATGTAATTAATTAATAGTTTTACACAATTAATGTTTTAAAATTAAATATTACACTAAGTACACATAATGCATGAGAATGAAAATGACATAAAGGGGCAAGGTTGAAATTCCCTTAGCAGTCGTACCTTGAAACGGGAAATCAAGAATCGACCTTTTCGGTGACGAGGGACACGTGTTCATCACGAATATACAATCTAAACCGTCCATTACTCAAATCAACATCTAGCCGTCGAAACGTTCCTGTCCCACTATATAATATTCTTCGGTTGAGACAAGCACCTCACAGAAGCAAAATTTTCTGCGATAATAGAAGAATTTTCGAGAAAAAGAAAATCAAGAACTCGGAATCAGGGTTTTCTTTCAGATTCGTGAAAATCTCGAAAGAGGAATACGATTTCAGCCTTAGGTCGATTCCCTTAAAGATCAAACCCTAATATTCTCCTTTTGGAATTTGAGATAAAAGGAATTTAGGGTTTCGGTCTCTATTTTTCCGCTGTCTGTTTTCGCGATCGGCGATTGTATTTTTGTTCCTGACCGTTACGTTTGTAATTTCAACGTTAAGCCTAGGGTTTCGTACTTTCGTTGCGATGAACGACCAATCGCAGATGATGATGAATTTGAACCAGATGAGCCAGCCTCAGATGATGAATCAGGTGCAGATAATAGGTCAGTCGCAGCCACAGATGCTCTCGCACAATCAAGGAATGAATCAACAAGCGCAGCCTCAGATGAAGACAGCACAGATTATGATGAATCAGTCTCAGCCTCCGATGATGAATCGCGGGTACAAGGTTTGGTCTCAGCAACCTCCTCTGGACCCTAGCATGAAGTTCCAGAACCCTATGAAACAGAATTACCGGAGTAACTGGAAGGGGAAGAAGGTCACTGACAAACGCAAGGACCCTAGGAGAATGGAAAAACCCAATCCCAGTGGAATCGCGACTCTTAGTGTTCCGAACACAGGTGTCGTCGGTTACCAGCCCCCAACGCTGAACGAGTTGCAATCGCAAAATCGCTTAAAAGCGCGTAAGTTCTATCCTAAGAAGAAGTTTAATAATAGGTTTGCTCCCTACGCCCCTAGGAATACGACCTCGTTTATTATTCGTGCGAAGAAGTCCGGTGGCATAGCATCTCTTGTGTCACCTTGCCCTGTGACCCCCGCAGTGCTTCCCACGCCTATATTGTCTCCGTCGAGGGAGGTGTTGGGTGATATGGCGAAGGAGGAGTGGGGTGTTGATGGATATGGGTCGATGAAGGGGCTGATTAGACTTCGATCACCGGGGAATGAGGCTGATGTCCATGATTACGAGGAGGAGGATGACGGTGGCTCCAGTGAGAGTGACGTGGAGGAGCATGTGGAGGTGGAGAGGAGGCTGGATCACGATTTGAGTCGGTTTGAGATGATATACCCTAATTATGGAGTGGATTACAACAATGTGTTAGAGAATAGGGTTGATGATCAAGATTCCCATATAGCTCAGTTAGAGGAGGAGAACTTGACGTTGAAGGAGCGGCTTTTCCTGATGGAGAGAGAGTTGGGCGACCTGCGAAGGAGGTTGATGTATCTTGAGAGGCAGAACCAAGCTGTGGAAGATGTCAATGAGGAAGTGGTGGAGAATGGGTCTGAAAATGAGAGTGAGGGTGGATCTGATGTTCCGGTTATGGGAATTGAGAACAATGTGGTGATGGTTGACTCAGTGATGGACAGTGTAAGAGATAGAAGTATTGAAGCCAATGCTAAGCTGGACAATGATGGAGTCTCAGAGGCTGAAGGTGTAGATAATGTTTTTATGGAAGGGTCTGTTCCAAACGAGGCTATTGCGGGGAAAGATGGGATCAGAGGTAATGAATTGGGGAATGACTGTGTGTTTGATGATGTGAGGGAAAAGGACGAGCTGCAGGGTGAAGGGGTGACACAACAGTGTTCGGCTGATAAAATTTTTGCAAAAGAAAATAATGTAATGGATAACAAAGAAAGTGGTGATTTTGAAATGCTGGACAGAAATGATGAATCAACAAGTCAAGGAGCAACGGATGAAAATAAAAAGGACTTAGTCTTAAATGAGAAGGATGAAAGCAAGAGTCAAGTAGTTGGAACAAGTTCAGAGACTTCCAGAGATGATAACTTACCTGTCTCATGTTAGCATGACTTGTTCATCTGAATGCTTTTGAGGGGAAGGCTAGAGTAAAATGAACTCTACAACTTTTTAATGCATAAATGATGTTGGAATTTGTAGATCGTAGTTTAGCAGTTTGCTTTTATTTTGTCGCTATTTTTTTTTTTTATAATTTGTATGGTTTGGTAAAATGAAAGACTGGGAGGACTAGTGGTTTTGTTCTTCGTTGTCATATCTCATGGACATTAATGAGGGACCATAAGGGCTAGAACCTGAGTTTCCTTCTTTTTCTTTTTCCTTCCATAGTAGGGTAGGTTTTTAGTAAAATAGTAAGAGAGATCCTTAAGTTTGCAGGTTCATTTAATGTACACAAGGGATTAAAGTATATTCCAAAGCGTTCTTATAAGCATGTAAAGAACCTGCAAATTTTTTAGGAGAACTAGTGTGTACTGATTCTACTTTTAGTTAATTTCATGCAATTGCCATTGTGTATTTTGTTGGTATTTCTATTTACTCTTGCTTAGGATGATTAGTTTATCTCAGTTTCTTTTGATGAATTTCTTTTCTTTTATTATTATAAATATTCGAAATTTTCACTATTTTATCACGGTGAACTTCTTCAGTTAATGCTGAATAGAATCAATCCGTTTATAGCCTTCTGTTACAACATATTGTCGTGTAATTATAAAATAAGTTAGTTTTTGGATAGATTCTTATAATCCATAAGTGATTGCTTTGTGGCAAATGTGAGAACTATTGTATAGAGTCTGATGTGAAACTTGGTGGTAATGCCCTTAAATGTTTTAGTGGGTTTGGACTTGAGTTTGACAGAAAGCAGTATTTCTGCCAGATTTTACTACGAATGGAGTTTCGCAATCTGGTGTTAGAATTGCTACTGCGTTGGACTTTCCCAAGGAATTGGATGGCTGATGATTGATGATGATGAAGGGGTTCAGTATTTATAAGGGTTCAGATGGAAAAAGGATGCGGGGGTTCTACTTCAAAAGCGAAAATGGAAGTTTCTTTGCCGGTAATTTCTCTAATAATTCTTTTATTCCTATTCTCCTTGAACTTCAAGTTTTTAAATCTCAATTAAATACAATGACGAGTTGTGATCATTTTTGTCGTGCCTGTTTCCCTTCTTAACTGTTTATCTGTTTTATTTATTTTGGCTTTTATATATATATATATATATATATATATATATATATATATTTAACCATTGTTTCTTGTGTTTACAGGTAAATTAGTGTTTTGCTGCCAGGCCATACAAGACAAAAGGAGTAAAATAGAGGTGTATGTGGCTAACTTTGTAGTTACACGGTTGTAAGAGTTAGAGCCATCTCTTCCTAGTTATGAATTGGATAAACGTAACAGCTGCCACTTCAACTGCTACCTGTTGTCTGCAGATTCCGATCCACGAGTTGGACTTGGCATGTCACGTGTCCAGGAGATGCTTTTATGGCCAAGGAGCTGATTTCGTGTGTTTGGTTTGACCTCTGCAAATTTTCCTAATATTTGTTAACGCGTTTCAAGACTCAAAATGCAGTAGCAAGTGTTTGACGGATGGAAAAAAACATGAATTTTGTTGAATCCACGTAATTTCCATGGTTGACCTGCCTTTTCATGCTGTTGTTAATGTTGATGTTGTTTTTCTACTCTTTACCCTGCCCGGTAGTATTGTTTCTTTTAAGCGTTCTTTAAGCCCTGTCGCACTCAATTCGTCTCTTTGTGTTTAAAGTGTTGACTAATTTTTTGGTTGTTGCTGGATTAAGATTCTTTTACTATATTTTCAGATGATCACAAAATATTGTTTTTTTTTTGCTACGCAGTTTTTATTCAATTTCGGTCGTGAAATAAAAGGGACGAGTAGCCCCCAAAAAAAAACATAGTTCATATATGCAAGGAAATAAATATTTTATTTAAAAACGGTTTTTAAAAGACGATTTATTTAATCATTCATATATAATCCCTTTGAACGACATCAAACAAAAGGAGTTATTATATCATAGATTATTGATTATAACATTTAACATTTTAAGATTAAATAAATTAGTTGTAAATAATGTTTTGTAATTAGAATATCCATACAGATATTTTGTAATAAAAATGAATGGTTTTGTAAGAAACATGAAGTGCAGTGATCTGGATGTGTGGATAGTGGAAGCGGTGCAGCGAAGCGATATTTTATCTATATCTTCCTTGCTGGTTTGCCACGTATGCAAGTTGCTCTTGGCGCCAAGTTATTGGGCACATAACAGAACAAGGGGAAGCTCGAGCTTGCTCTCTTATGAATACAGCAACTATAATAATGGCTCTGAATGTCGTAAATCTAGGGTTTCAACCTTCGATTCTTCCATCTTCTCCTTCATCTTTTGTTTCTCCCAAGCCATTGAAGGATCGGTTCGTGCCTGGTTGTTCTAGGGTTGAGCAGATATCATTTACTGAATCTGAGAACTCACTCATCGAAGCGCTTCTTGGCATCCAGGGACGCGGGCGTTCTTCGTCTCCTCAGCAGCTCAATGTCGCACTCTCTTCAACCTTTCTTCACTTCCTTTCCCAATTCACCGTTCACCATTCATTTTTCTCTCTCTTTATTTTTTGCTCTATCAGGCTGTTGAGCGTGCTGTTCAAGTCCTCGAACGTTTGGGAGGTGTACCCGATCCGGTTCGTCTTCAATTCTTCAATACTTCAATACTTTTTTCTCTTCATCATTTTTTGTTCTGTAAATATCTGTAAGCAAACTCTCTGTTATCGTGTCTTTCTCCGTTGATCCATGAAATTAAATTATGCAGACAAACTCCAATTTGATCGAGGGTCGCTGGCAGCTAATTTTCACCACAAGACCGGGAGCAGCATCGCCGATTCAGGTTCTGACACGCCTTTGCTTCTTGGATATCGCAATAATGGTTTATTTATTGGCTTCGACTTATATTTTTATAATTGTCTAATGCCTTCATTATGGTAACTTGGGTTTTTTATAAAAAGAAATACAGAAGTCGGATAAAATGATATTTGAATTGAGTGCAAATTATTAACGAATCATCAAGGCCCTATAACTGGCTGCTATTTCAGCAAATAGTTGGCTCACTCCGTCTTTTTCCAAGGTGAATTTATTGTTGATTGTGTGATTTGGATCGTACTAAAAAAATTAAAGTCTTTTGATGTCTCATTTAAAAACTATTATACTATTATTATTAGTATTATTATGACGATGACAACAATTTGAGTATTTTTCATCGTTTAAACGTTATGTTATTATTTTGAAAGATAAATCTTACGTAAAGCTTCCTCACTTCGGAATACATGGATTTATCTTTGATTCTTAGAACGACCATGTCATTAGGTAATTATCCAACACTCTTCATAGATATTGATAGACATTTTGTTAAATCCCTAACGGGAAGGCAGCATATATTATTTATCCTTCACTACATGGGATCCATTCTGTACATTTAGGCATATAACTGAAATTCATCTACCACCAGAAAAAGTGTGTGACATGACCTGTTCAAGACATACTCTGTAAATTGCTTGATGATGCGTCTCAATGTGGTATTCTATATTGTTCTTTCAGAGAACCTTCGTAGGGGTTGACTTTTTTAGTGTATTTCAAGAGGTTTATCTTCGAACAAATGATCCACGCGTATGCAATATTGTGTCGTTTTCTGATGCTATCGGTGAGCTCAAAGTGGAGGTAATACGGAATAACTTAAATTGAAGTTACAAATTTAATACACATTTCTGAGTAAAATTTAACTTTTTGATCTATTTTTATAACACTTGGTAACTCTATGACACTCATTGAGGCCCTTTAGCTCAAGAGGCTTTGCCTATAGTCGTAAATTAATCGTGCTAAACAGCGCCTTAGTTGTTTTAGTTCTTGTTTTATGTCTTTCAATTTACATAGGCGGCAGCTTCAATTGAAGATGGAAAAAGAATCCTTTTTAGGTTTGACAGAGCTGCTTTTTCTTTTAAATTTCTTCCGTTTAAAGTTCCGTATCCAGTTCCATTTAAGCTACTTGGAGATGAAGCAAAAGGTTGGTTAGACACCACATATTTGTCGAATTCGGGAAACCTTCGTATCTCGAGAGGAAATAAGGTGATTAGGCATTTTCAGTGTAAACATCGTTCTAGTAGTCTTTTAATCCGTTCCTCGAGTAAAGTGCTTAATTGTCAATAACATGGAAGTATTTCTATATTTGTTTTATATTTCTAAGAATTATTAGCAACATATCTTTAGTGCAGGGAACAACATTTGTGTTACAGAAGCAAACTGAACCAAGGCAAAAGTTATTGACAGCTATTTCCTCAGGGAAGGGTATTAACGAGGTCAGAAAGCTGATTTAGTTGTTTGTGTAGTTTTATAAACACAACTGGGATATTTCAATTGTAAATGCTTTTCACATCCTCAATTCCATCAGGCAATAGACGAACTTATTTCCTTAAAGCAGAACAGTGGTCAAGAAGAACCAGAACTAGAAGAGGGTGAGTGGCAGATGTTGTGGAATTCACAGGTAAATTTTTTGTCATTACTTATTGAAGCTCATTAAAATGTGTACATTTTTTGTTGCAAAGTGCCTTTTCCTATTGAAACAATTTACTATCTGCAGACTGTAACAGATAGTTGGATAGAGAATGCAGTGAATGGGCTGATGGGCAAGCAGGTATCGTATTCATCTTGCACCTTTACGTTACCTCTGTTCTCCACAAATTCAGATTTATATGTAATGATGGGCGTTGCAGATTATCAGGAAGGATGGAAGAATAAAGGTCCTGGTTGATATCTTGCTTGGGCTTAAGTTTTCCATGACTGGAAATTTTGTGTAAGTTTTTTTTTTTTTTTTTTTTTTTTATGTGAGAGGATTCTCAAAACAAAGAAAATAGGAATGCATGTAGTGGTTATGAATGGACCATCCTCCGGTGGCGGTGTAGAGCAATAGTGGATAACTTTCGGATTCAGCCTTGGATAAGTATAAAGCTTAAAGGTCAAGAATTGAGAGAGAGTAGAAATAATATTAGAACTGGGTATGTTTAATGTATGCTTCATATTTTTCCCTGAATTTGGCAGAAAAACTGGCTCCAGACTGTATGACGTTACCATGGATGATGCAGCGATAATTGGTGGTCCATTCGGATATCCCCTAGAAGTGAAAAACAACTTCATATTGGAGCTTCTGTAAGATGGCATATTCTTTGTTAAACCAAAAAGCTCCCTCAAGTTTTAGAAAATTGATTTATAAAGTAGCGTTTAAAAACTAAAAACTGAGTAGATTTGGCTTTTTCTCTTCTACCCTTTGCAGATACAGCGACGAGAAGCTCAGAGTTAGCCGGGGATACAATAATATTCTTTTCGTACATGTTCGTACGGATGCATTGAGATGAATTAACGTCTTATTGTCTAGAAGGATAAAGCATAAGATGTTTTGTAAGTGAAGACTAATCAATTGTGTATTAAACTGTTCTTGGCATCGCAAACTAAATACAATAAGGATTTACTTCATGTTCACTAAAGGTTTCGTGTGATGTGGATTTTATAATTCTGATCAGATTCTACACTCTTCAATTTGAGAAAACTAAAAATGTTCATAAAAAGAAATTAATTATATCATTTTCTTTTATCCAAAAATAGGTCAGGTTTACTTCAAAAGCAGTCCTCGATCCGAACATACAATATACTCTATGGAACAACCGTGGAATCCAGGTTCAACATACGCACGCACACAAGAAAGTTTATATTATAGATAAACCCGTTCACTTTGCAATTACTATTATTCTATGATGACATCATAAAGAACAAACAATTAATGAATATGAAATTATATGTTCAACCTAAACAAAAATTACAGACAAGGAAGAAGGAACTAACTTCTTGCTCGTCAAACCGTTTTGAGAAGGACATACAGAAAATCTAGGCAATCACTTCACTCCTACTCCCATCCTGCTGTACTTTAATGCCTTCTTGTTCGTAGATCGTATTTTTTTCCTCAACGCTGGGCTTTCCCTCAGCCGGCTCTTCTAAGTTCGAGGGTTTTTCCTCAGCTGGCTCTTCTACGTTAGAGGGTTTTCCCTGTTGCAGACAACAAATTCAGGTTATCAACTACAAAATAGTGATCGTACAAGTGTAATATTTTGATAAAACATTGTGTCTTCCACAATGGTTGATGAAGATAACCTTGTTTCGATCACGCCATCCAAGTCCAAATGGACGAGAAAGCAAACTTATCCTCCTAGCAGGGATTTCCGCTGTAGGCTCTTGACTGTTTCTCGATACTGGGGATTCAGACTGTGATCTATAAATCAAGATAACATCAAATAAAGTTCGTCATACAGTGCATAAGTAATATCAAACATTTATTATCCTTTCCAACATTTCCTCAAATAGGAAGGAAAGCTGCTTTATTTGGAGGGTGGGTAGGGGTGGGGAGACAAAACTTTGAAATAAAAATATTAAATAGAAAACCATGTTGAAACAAAAAAAAAAATTACTGTAGGTGCGCATATAAAGAGTAAAGAGATATTTCAAAAACTTAAAAATTAAATATACCGGGGAGATTGCAGCACTTTAACTTGGCCGTGCTGATACTGTAATGTAGCCTCTAGCATAGATTCTGCCATAACTGCTCTCTTCTCCATTTCAGTAAGGGCAGCAGTTGCTTCTTCGTACTTTTCCTGCCAGTATAATATGTATCACTGTGAGATGTTGCAGTACCAAAATTCACCATTTGGCAGTCAAAATATAATATAGCAGTGTACAAAAGCATTGGTCTTGACATAGATGACCATAATAGCAATTTACAAATATCAGTGTATTCAGAACAGTGCAATCACAAACACCACCTCCCCCATCGTAAACGAAAAAAAAAGAAAAAAACTGAAACAAACATGATCAACTATATCCAGCATATTTGACTAAAATGTGACAATAGGATGCAATTTCTTCCAACTGGTGGCATTCAACTATAGCCCGTGCCAGAATAATTAATATAGCCACTATGATACAATGATGTCCAAATCAGAAACAGTTTACTGAAAAAATATTATGCTTTTATATATATATATATATATATATATATATATATATATATATAGAGAGAGAGAGAGAGAGAGAGAGAGAGATTGTATTACTAGACAGATACAAGATGAAACAGGGAAAAGGGTAACCTGAAGGACTTGGGCAGCATATCTTTGTGCGGCTGCATCTTGCTCAGCAAACCTACGAGCATCCTCAGTCACCTTCTGCTCTTGCTCCACTCGCATCAACACCTATCAGCAGCAAACTCTCAGTCACAGAAAGAGACAGCATAGTTTATCTCAACAATAATGAATATAGACAGACAAAAGTTATACCTGAAGCATAGCAGTTTCTTGTTCTTGTTTATCGGAAAGTGCCTGCCGAAGTTGAGCAACGTCTTCTTCTAGTTGCTCTACCTGAAGAAAACAAGAATTGGATGCTTTAAATCGTCGATAACAAATTACATCTCAATCTCGAGGACATCTAATCTATAGTTGTCAGATGCTTACGATTCGCAAATTAGAATCACATAATCCGTTTCACTCAATTCTATATCATAGATAAGTAGTATGTAGATGTCTTTGAATAGTATAGATATATGGACGGATTTGTATGAATCTATATCAATAATATGAATCACACAAATAAGTGTTTCACCTTTTTATCTTCTTTTTTTTCAATAATTCTCATTAAATAGATTGAAAATGAATGAGCTTAAATCATTAGATGGAAAAGGAACTAAAGGAATTGTTTTGAGAGACTTACGATAAGTTCGTTCCATCAATTTCTAGTTTAAAACGATTACATTTGATCACGGTACATCTAATTAACCAAGTTCACACAAATACTAATTCAACCATATAAACATCAGCCAGTTTTAGAAATTCCTGTCTGTGTACCATGGACCTGAATCTGTATCCTGGATTCAACCCGCACTTTGGAAGGAAAGGGCATCACAAAATAGATGTAGGAATATTATACAATTGTGTGTGATAATAAGAACTTTTGGAGAACTACACCATAAAAGCTAGTTGATGTAATTGGAGAGACTAGGGCCATATAAATCACATACTAGCATTACACGCTTCCAATGTGGGACTCAAGTCTCATCCCTTGTAATTGAATCCCAACATTCCATCACACTACCAAATCTTGGTGCTCATGCAGACTGGTTATGCGCTATCCCTTTAACTAGTCTTTGTTTGGCACAACATTATAATGCAGTGTCACCATGCACTATCCCTTTGACTAGTCTTTGGCACACGCTACAATGCAAGCGACACCAACCATGCAGCTCATTTGTAGCTAAGAAACATGGCTGGCTACGCACTCGCCTTTTAACTAGTCTCTGGTGAACATTAAAATGGCAGCGTTACCATCTGCTGCATGTTGGTAGTCGATAGATATGGTGAAAAGTTCTAATACCAATTGACAAGAACCTCGGTGGAACCAAACCACAAAAGCTAAATTGGACCAAGCACCATGAGACACAAGTCTCATACCTTGTAATTGGACCAAGCACCAATGCCTGTGCAAAATGACAGTTGTGAAATCTACAATACCTAAGAAAAATCAGTTTGGCCTTTGGCATGGAAAATTCCAGGCAGCAAGAGCAACAAATCTCTTCCTGAGCACCTTCTAATTGTTAAATGGGAAAGGAAAGACTCTTCTCCAATGGGTAGAACTCAGAACAACTTCAGAGGAAGGATAGAAAGGAAATACTCTCTGCAGCTTTGATATCAGTAAACAATAAGATACTACTAGCACGTCCTTACTCATTAGTTTAGTACTATTTAATTGAATGGTTGCATGAACCAAGGAACAGGTATTGTGTTTTATTATGCTGTGAAGAAACTCTATATGTAGATCTCGCTCAGAAAATTCACCAATTAGCCTTAAGATGTGATTGCATAATACAATATCCAAGAACTTCATAGTAAAATGTTGCCTTGTATAGTAACTATGGCAATAACAGCATGATGAGAAAGAAAAAATCTCATGTGCAGTCATGACTTACCTTTGCACTCAGTTGCCGCCTATTGTCCTGCTTGACCATTTCCATTAATGCTGTTTCCAGCTCCTCTGCCCTGATAAAAAGGAAGAAATTTCAAGGACTAAATGCTATATGTATAAAATCCATTAACATTATTAATCACTCTGTCCATGCCTCAACCCTTAACATATAAAAAACAAGGGAAAATGTGTTTCAGCTCCCTTATTTGCGGTCAAACGTAGTCTTTGTAATTAAAGTCAATCAAAATGGCCCTTGGATTTATATGGAAATTCATGGAATCGGTCCCTAGCCTGTAATGCTTAAAGTAACATGCGACACCAAGGACTAGTTCCACCATATTTCATAAATGCAAAGATCAAATTTGTCAATTTTAAAAAACAGATACCAACACTACGTTGACAAAAAGAATAGAGCCTTAAAATGAATTTTCCCAAACAACAAACTATAATGGAGAGAATTATTTCATCTCTGCATTATTTCACATGTGCACAGATATATTATATAGAAGAAAACTGAAATGGAAATAATGACATTCCCGGAAATAATTGGGAATCTCAGAGTTACAGAAATATGAAATGAAAATATAATAGTTTACTATAACCCTTATAATGAGATAATGTAAATTCCAAAATTTAGAGATTGATTAGACAAATTAAAAAATTTCTGAAACTGAAATTACAAACTTAAACTTCGCTCAGCACATCAAATCAAGAGCTGTAATAAATAGACTGAAATACTCGATTTTATAATTATATATCCAATACTTTATGGGGGTGGGTAAATGATTTAGAGTAGGCTAGTTAGGGGGAAAAGAAAACAGTTGTAAGACTGCAAGAAAACTCAGATTTCAAGTACCTAAGAATGGATGATCTTTTCTCCTCTAGTAGTCGACAAAGTTCAACCTTCAACCAGACAACCTGCATAGAGTTAAAATGTCAGACTAATGCTATGTTGTAATTAATTAGCTGCTCGCCTTTTTGATTGGGGTAGATGAGCATTCACTGATAATAAAGGTTTCAACCTACTTTTTATTTTACAGAAAAAGAGGGAGGAGGGGCGAATTGAGAAATTCATACAGCAAGTCTCACTATCACACTGTCCTAGTTTTGCGGGATGTAATCCCTTTACTGTTTTCCTAAAATTAGATGAGTGATAATAAATAAGTGGTGTTGCAAAGTAAAACAAAACCAAAAACTATATCCAAACATATAGCATGAACAATGTTATACTAAACCCTGTACAAGTCTGATAAGATATATAGACATTGAACTAGACACCAGTTAGGACAACCAAAGTCCTACTCAAGAACCTGTTAACCACACTGAATTTAAGGGGCCATTTAAGATGAATGCATTCATTAGTGGGTACCCAAAAGTAATATTATCACTTTATCAAACTTAGATTGTTTTAACTTCAGTGTTGGTAATTTGAGAACGGTATATGTGCTAAAAGATAGCAGTAAATGCACCGTTAACTATATCACAGTCTAATAGAAAGTGAGAAGGGTAAAAGGGAAAGACAAAAACGACCTGCTCTTGAAGATCTGGAACAGAATCTATCTCACCCTCTCCAGTCAGACTAATTAGAATTTCATCTGCATTAGTGGAACCAGATTCTGTACGAGATAAGCTGTCAAGCACTTGCATATCGGTTGATTGTTCTGTTTTAGAGTCATGTTTAAAACCAAAAAGCTTTGAAGCCAGTCCCTGAGAATCCCTCCAAGCTTTAAGCCCTTTCGATCTTTCTTCAATGGAAGCTATTACAGCAGGCCGATGTTTGTTCCTCAGCTGCTGCAACCGAGTTTCATTTATACTTTGGTAACCCATGCAAGCCGTCAATACAAGCTGACTGCTGTCAAATGTGGAGCCAGCCAATGACTGAAGTAAAGTAACAGCATCTCCAGCATCCTTTGTTGTTACCAATGCAGGACCTACAGGACACGATAAATTTAAGATCTGCTAATATATGTATGGTTTAAGAAATGCTAGTTTGCTTTTTCCAATAATACTCTATGTACTCTGAAATAACAAACATTTTTCAGCCAGTACCATATAGCTCCATTAAAGCAACAGCAGTTCTAAAGAGCATGACTCGGTTTCCCTCAAAAAGAAGCACATCCCACACTCGAAGAACTGAAGTCCAAATAATGACAATAGATGAGAAGGAAGGGCAAACAAATGCATAGAAATGTACATTTGACAATAGCAACGTTGTCAAATAAGACTAAGCCACACTACTCAACAGATAGAACATTAAACCTGACCACTTTCCCAAGGAAGCATGTTCACAAAAATGGACAGGAACCAAGGACCAGTAACCCATGCCACCTGCACTCCCAGATAATCTAGATGATTGGCTGCAAATTAGGTACACAAGAAAATATCAATTAAGAAAGGGAACACTAGAAACAAAACTCACTTTGGTGAGTTCAAATTCAAAATGAAATAAGATAGTTTACAGACCCAATTTGGGAAACCTCTCCCTCACCAACTCCTCAAAAACAAGTTGATCCACCTGATAAAATGATAACATATTATAATGAATATATGTTAATGTTTAATAACAGCTACATATATTATTTAATTTAATCACGAGTATATAAAGTAAAGAAACAATACTTGAGATTCTATCATTTCCTCTGAATAATAGCCATCAAAATAATCATCTAAAATGCCCATTAAGGTCCTGGGGAAAACCGTAATCAGTGGTTAAACATAAATCTACTCAATTTGCAAATGAATAGCAGCTAAAAATGCTTTGCAACCATAAAGCAATCGGTCAGGTATTCCTTCAAGACGATGCTCACCAAACATTCAACAGTTATAACAATGATGATCTCTATTCATAATTTACTTTGAAAAGTTCACCATATACTCTTAAAGTCATTTAGGGACATACCAAAAGGCATTTTCTTCAGGCATCAAAAGTAGCAATAAGCCAGCAAAAAAATTCATGGCCTGCAATATAAATTATTTCAACAAGTTAAATCAGTGGGCTATACATGTCATGATAATACATGAAATGTACATGTGAGAGTGCATATAGTAACTAATGAGCATAAATTATCTAAGTATCTATGTGACAGGACAGCTCACTGCTAGGCCTTAGGGAAATTTACAACTGTAGTCAGGCATGCCACCTCTAAACAGCTCTTGCTGGAGGCGTTACGCATAAAATAGTTCCCAATTCTTCAAATAAATTTACAATTTCAGTAAAAGGTTTCAGTAAGAGAATGCACATGTATCAACCAGTCCTGCTGTGCTTTGTACATGTTTCAAGACCAAAGGTCTTTCTTTCTCAATAAACAGTGTGTTTTGGATATCATTATCAAGTATACTATTTCTGTACGTGAGATATACTTTTTTCCAACTGTGTAATATCTAGTTTGTTCTTTTTCAGATTGTAGTTACAGAATCGGTTATTGGTTACAAATGAACAGCAGTCATTTGTACTTTCTCTCAAAGTAATAAATCATTCTTCTTGTTAATTCAATACTATACAAGTTACACAGATCATCTTCAACTCATATTATCAAGTACAAGCCTTGAGAAACACGTTGGTTTAAAGTCAAAAAACTACACAAAGACCACCAAAACAATACATTTTGTGGAAGAGAAAGAGTGAAAGGATAATGATTGGTCCAAAGTATCACTTTATAGAATTTATATATACGAGTGTTTTACATCAGATAGTAGTGCGGGATAAATCAGTGGCAAATTTGGCTTTGCAAGACTTTGAAAATTTTTCTTAAAGTTGCCATTGGAAAATCCTTGACTCATCATTTAAAGGTTATGAAATTCAAGCAGGCAATTTGTATTTTTTGAAAATGGTGTAAATAAGGTAACCTAGATGCCTGTTGTCGTTGATTCATTGGACCGTGGTATCTCATTAACTTACAAGTTACTTGAATCAATTATTTATGTCTTGTCAGCTGTATGTATGTTTAATATAAACACTTCGTGATATTGACTGAAAGGGAAAACAGCTTTATATATATATATATATATATATATATATATATATATATATATATATATATATATATATAGAGTGGTTAAACAGAAATGTAACAATTTAAAGAAGCAAGGACCTGGCAGTAACCAACTGAGGGGTTATGTCGAGCATATGCAGTAAGTAATCGCCTCAAAGCGTTTCTACCATCCTCATCCAGAGCAGGATGACCAGGAAATGTTCGAGGCAGGTCCTGCACAAACAAGAAATAATCACAGACTTCTATCAAAAAATTTATACTTAATGTCACAGTATTTAGAACAGTGAGGTCGAAATATCAAATGCAAGTACCTTCTCAATCTGCCCTTTCCATTTTTCTGGCATACGTACAAAATCTCCACCTGTTTTCCCATTACTGTCAATTGACTGCAAGCTTTGCTGATCGGTTTTAATTTCAGAATCACTCTCCGAGGCTAGCAGATCCTGATAATACTTCTCCACCCTCCTTGCTTTTACACCAACAAAAGCTTGCCAAAGCTGAAATACAATAACAAACAAAAATAAGATAAACTTTGCAAGAAATGCAATTCTCAAACATATAATTCATACCTCTCCCCGCAATGCCATCGGTACTCCGCCACGAATCAGAACTTCCAACTCTTCTCTCCAAGGAAACGAAGCCTCTGGTGGTGCAGCATCAGCTGTAATACCATTTGCAGAGGCATTTGTGCCATCAGCAAGAGGCATATCTGGACTAGGATCAGACTTCTCAACATCATAATACTCCTCCTCAGAGTCTTCCTCGAATACTCCTTTTGGTGATTTAACATCATCAGAATGCAATGGTGACTTTTCAGTTTCAATAATCTCGTCATCTTTTAACACGTATTTCTTGACCCTTTCATCTTTTACTGATCCGCCTTTCTTCTTTACACGAACACTCATCATATCCTCAATAGTTCGAAGAGTTGGTCTTATCTCAGTCCACAACTGGACTCTATGAACTTTTGCCTCCGTCGCTGGTACCTCCTTTTGACTATCATTTTCAGCTGCACTCTCAGAATCATCTGGTATCCGGTTGCTTGCTTCATGAAAACCCTTCTCTGAGCTAGGATCAGCTTCTGGCTCTGCAACTTCATCACCCAAAACTTTCTCACCATCCCCAACAACTAATCTGTCTGTGGCCAATTTAGTAGACTCTGCCTGTCTTTCAAGAAACAAGCTCCACCGCTCTGACCTTTCCTCTTCTTCCTCCTGAAATTGCAGTAAAAAGTGTTACACTTGGAACAACATCAAGGTAGCAAGAATTCCCACCAACAGGTAGCGCACAAATGACATCTAAATCCTTTTTAGTTGGATTCTTCAGTTTTACTGGAAGTAAAATTTACTTCACAACATTCTCCTAATCCTTCCTTAAAACGCTTAAACTGGAATCATAAATCCAAAGCATGACAAGACCTTGTATATGTTAGCATATTCACGGTATCTTTGCAGGTGCTGAGGCCGCACAGTAAACCCATAGGCGTCCCTGTTCACACCAAACACGCATTAATTTTCAAAAACAAATCAACTCTAATAATAAACAGATAAAAACAAAAAAAATAACATACACCCAAAAGAAATAACCACAAACATACAATAGGTACGACTCTAACAACAAATTTAAGCAAAAAGCAACTCAAATCGCCAGTCGTCCACTCCGAAGTTAAAACGACGACACATTCCGCACACAACGCACGTCCATAGCAGTCGGCATTGAATACCTCAAACGATTATCACTATTCACTACTCACTACTAAGTAACAAACGAAGAAAGAAGACCAAACGAGACGCAACCGGCGTCAACTCAAATTCAAAGGACCAAGATCGATCTTCACAATCCACTAATTCGATTAAAAACAAAATAAAACACCAATTCAACGGTAAGTCGCGTGGTGGTCCAAGCGAATTTAGAAAGCAAACTAAAGAGTGAAATGAAGCGCCAATTGACGGATCTAACATAAAACGATAATGAAGGAGGAAAATACCTCTTGTGTTCAAAGGTGATGAGAGGGTTTACGATTTTGTTAGGCTTCATTTACAGATTGGATCGGCGAAGGTTGAGAACAAGATCTTCTTCGCCTGGAATTCGAGCAAACAAAGGAATGCGTCTTTGTGCAGTTAGTTTGTGCAAGCTAGTGGCAGTATGCTACAAATACAAGCAGAGTAGAGAATAAGAGAGAGAAAGAAGAGAGAGAAAGAAGAGAGAGAAAGAGAGCACATGCACACTGTGCGAGAAGAGAGCGAAAATGGCGTCACGTTATTATTACATGTGCTGCGTGATACTCTCACACAGCGCTCCAAAAGCTAAAAAGGTTCGGTGTGGTGTGGTATGCTTCGGTTGCCTTCTTCACATTTTCACTTTTCTTTCCTCATCCATCAACGATTGCTGTTTCAGTTTTTTTGACCAGGTTCTAATGCTTCCTAATCAATTTCACCTTTCTAATAATACTAAATAATAATAATAATAATAATAATAATAATAATTTATTTACTATATGCTTATTAACCTAAAATGTGGTGCGGTTCGGGTGGACCGCATGCCATAATTTCAACACCGACACCAAACCATATAATATAACAGCCTTGTATAAAATATTTTCGATATATCTATTTTTTCTAGATTACGATTGGGTTGTGCAATGGCCAAAAAAGATTTTTAAAGCCGTCCTTGTTATGGAGGATTTATTTTTATATAATAAAAAATTAATAAAAATTAAAGGATTAAATATATTTTTGGTTTTTAATTTGTAATGAATCTTGAAATTAATCTATTTTAAAATTTTAAATCAATTTAGTTTTTTATCTCTTGAAATACGTGAATTTAATTTTTTAATTAAAATTTGTTAAGTTTATTTAATATTTTATACATGTTTCATTATAGTATTTAACTTAACATTAAAGTAAAAATGTGTCAAATAATATAAACAACTCAAATATAATCCTGAATTGTGTATCTAAGAAACATCAAATAAACCTAACAAACTTTAATTAAAATGACTATATTCATGTAGTTTGAAAGATGAAAGACTAAATTGATCTAAAATTTCAAAATGGATTAATTTCAAAATTCACAGATGGAAAAAAAAATATTTAACCCAAAATTAAACACGATTTGAAACTTAAATATCAAATATATACAGTAACTCAGGAAGATTAGCAGATTAATTGAAGAGTTAGACGCTTTAATTTTTCATCAATGGATTGAATGTTTGTTACATGTGGTGTGTGAAGATAGAAATTGTATTTATATGACAAGTTTATAAAATACGTAAAAATATTAATTCCTTAATCCCTCGTCTTTTGAGGTTATTGAATGCCGAGAATACGATTTCCAAATTCTCGTCCCTTGAGGCCATTGAATAATAATACCAAAAGATTTAACTAACATCATTACAATATAGCATAAAAAAATAAGCAAAATAAATAGTAGCCCTACCAATATAATAATAACACCGTTATAAAGTATTAAAATTTGAGAAAACTAATTCATAAACTGTTTCACAATTTACAAACCAGTTTTTTTTTTAATTAAAAAGTATATACATGTGGCATCGTGTTAGGAAAAATAGTATTCATGAGTTCATGATTTTTTAAAAGAAATCAAGTAAAAAATTGTTTGATGAGTTACATTTCTTAAGAGTATACGTGCATTAAACTAAGTTGGATCCTTTTAATATATATACCAAAACTCGTTTTTAAATCATTCCGAACATGGTTTATTTTTCCTTTTCCTTTCAGTTCAAGAATATTTTCTTAAATACAAAATCGTCAAAAATCTTTTCAAACTAAATTAAACCAGTGGAACGCCACGTAAGAAATCATTAATTTATTGCACTCATAAATTTTATAGAATAAAAATAAGTTCGGATTAGAGGTAGATTAATACATAATCTACCAACAGCAACAGTTTATTATTATTTTAATTGTTTTTGTTTTTTCATGATTGTTTACTAGTTATATATTAAGTTAACACTTTAAACGATTTTGATATTTAATTTATTTTTCTGCATAAATATTCAAATTGACATTATGATTTTTAATTAATATTTTTATAATGAACATAGTAACATAAGTTAATACTTTGATTAGTTATATAATATATTAATATTTTAAATGATTTGGATATTTAATTTATTTGTTTGTTGAAGTATTAAGATTGACATTATGATTTTTAATTAATATATTTATAATGAATTTAATAATATATATGTGAATACTTTGATTATAAATTGTAAAATATAACTTAAGTTAGTTGACCTATTTAATCTACCGATCTTTAATATTTGATTAATAAATTTTAACTTACATAGAAATATTACATATTGATATCCTTATCCTATGTAAAATATTTAATGCAAGAATTATACATATTTATTAATATTATTTATTTATGACATGTATATTATTCCCTAACTAACTAAATATCTAAATATCTAACTATATATATATATATATATATATATATATATATTATGGTAAATAATTTTTTAGTAGAATGTTTGCTTTTGTCCTAAGTACTTTATAAAGGTTTAATTTTGAGAGTGCATTTCTGATAAAAGAAATATTAATTTTGAAATCATTTTTAACGGATGAAATGTTTAATTTATAAAACCATATAATGTTCAAAAAGCAAACGAACTTTTCTAGTCATCCTCCCATTGTTTTGCGATTTTTTTAAATAAAACAACAAACAAAGTCAAACTTGCGTGTTCTAATGAACTTTAAAAGATAATTTTGAATTTACTGTTCTATATGGTACTTATTTCTTCAGTTTAAAAAACTTATTTCTAATATTGTTTTTCGTCTTATATTTATATTTATTAAAAAAATAAACATTTAAATTGTGAATTTACCATTTCACCCCTCCATGGCTGTCGGCACCTCACTGGTCATGCCGTGATGTGTGTAATGCACCACGCTGGCAATGTACGCACTCCACCACACATTACTTTATGCATTTTTTTTTTCACCTTACTTAAATTTGAAAAAAAGTGTAACACTTTTTTTAAGGTATTCTCTAATATTAAAGTCATGTCTTAAACAAATGAATTTTGTGTAGCTATAATAAACAAATATACTGACATCCATGCATTGTGAAAAAAAAAAATTATACCATCTATAATTTCTACAATGGAATACTGAATTTTTAAAATTATAACTGATATGAAGCAATGATTATTTAAGTATAGAATATGTTATGTGTCTCCCTAAAATTATCGAAAACAACTTCATATAATTTTTATTTTTCTAAAGTCATAACTTCTAAATTTTTCTTTTTTTAATTTAAACATGTTTTTTAGATTTCATTGATGACAAACAAATAATTAACGTACATTCATGTATAACGGTTTAATATAATATTAATACCAAATTTAATTATATTAGTTTTTAATTATACAAAATTCACCCGTTAAAAATGTTGTCTATAACATTTTTTTATCATTCCTTACTTACGAGACTTTAAATATTATCGTGACAAGTAAAAGTAAAATTTTACTTGCAGTGAAATAGATTAACTACAATTTAACAAAGGAAAGAAAAAAAAAACGTGAATAGGTCACGTCAGAAGTTTACAATGCCACGTTACGATCACAATTATTATTCTCGGATCTCTAGGCATGTTTCTCTTCTAACTTATCTCAAGATTTCTTAAAGTTATGGCTATAGTTGTTTGGTTTGATTTTTCATGTAAAATAACAGTTAAATAATAATAAAAATGAGTGTCATTAAAGAAATAATAACTTAAAAGTAAATTATATTAAAAGAACATTACATGTGTGCTCAAATATTAGTTTGACAATGATTAATTCAGATTAATGCTAGAAAAAAAAAACACCCACAAAAAGTCAAGGAATTTTAACATTTATTTTTAACGTTTTCACTAGGGTCGGAGATGAAATAATATTTCATTATCTAAAACTTGTTTATAGTTATATAATGTGTTGCTTTTTAAATGTATGGTTAAATTTATTTAGCGTTTGCTTTTTTTTTCAATTTGTCTTTCAACAAAATTGATATTTTATTTTTATAGAATTTTTATTCTAAAATTTATTTTTTTTCAAAGATGAGTCACGGTTATTCTTAGACTTTGACAGGGATTTGTTCCGGTATATTAATATTGTTTAAAAGATTTGAGGAGTTTGTACCGTAATTAATTGATGAATTAATTTTATTAGTGACTTATTTAAAATATTAATTTAAAATATTATGATAGTTTAATTGTGATTTAATAAAATTTTATTAATTATTATTATGAGAAGTGATAATAAAATAAAATAAAATCTAAAAATTTATTGGTTATTATTCATGTAAATTCATATTTAGGAGTTGATGTGAGATTTATTTTGAAATATTTAATAGTTAAATATAGTTTAGAGATAAAAGAAAATTTAAATATATTTACATCTGATATTTTTTTAAATAAATAGTATTTTGAATATGATAATTATTTTTGATAACGTTGTCTGAATTTACTAGAAGTCAAAAGATAAATATTAGAATTTGGATTCTCTGATGTGGTTTTTTGTGTTATTTTTTTACTGTTTCTCTATAATACATTAATTACCACTAACTTTGATATTTAAAATATATTAAAAAGATATTTTAAAATATCAACAATAAAAAAATTAAGTAAATAATTTGGATTCTAAATATTATCTTAGCTGATTTGAAATCATAAGAAAATGAAAGAAATAATGAATTGAAAATTTCTGATCAATGTAGACAGTGCAGTATGTGGATACAAAAAATGACTTTGATTCAATTTCCATTGTAAGTTTCACGTGTTGTTCATTTTGCTTTGATCATAAGTGTTGGGTGTTCTGGCTAGTAGTTGTAGAGTAGGTTTAACATACAACATATTTGTTTTTTTTTTTTCAGCTTTAGTGTTATAGGTGA
>Ga0214545_1000286_pt1 | contig 73473 bp, 48 predicted proteins | sample CNSS4metaG_FD_160064 | JGI IMG/M metagenome (GOLD analysis project Ga0214545, IMG submission 160064) | Root nodule microbial communities from cowpea collected in UCLA plant growth center, Los Angeles, California, USA - CNSS4 | ecosystem: Host-associated > Plants > Roots > Nodule | place: USA...
ATATATATATTAAGTGAGTCAGTGAGTTAACTTGTTTAACCCATCAACTCGTGATGGGTCAAACCAGGTTCGAATTTTGTTGGTTCGCTAATAAGTGAGTCGGGTTGGGTTGACTCACTAAATGGTCAACCCATGGTGGGTTGGGTCGGACCGGACCAGATTACTCGTTTTGACAACTATATTTGATTACATGTGAAAATCATAAAAGGTAATTTTGTGCATGTACAAATATAATGTGTAATAATTATAAATGTCAAAACAATTCGTATTCACGAGTATTCGTGGATAAAATTAGGACATGAATATTATAAATGGATATCTACGAGTAACACATAACAAGTACAAATACTTTTTATATTTGCATGCTAACATGGCAGGTTCGAGTATCAGAGTATTCATATTCATTGTACTCGTATCCGCTATACTCTAATTTACACTAAAAAAATTAATAAAATATGATTAAAATATTAACACATTGATTTTGAATTATTTATTTTTTATCACATGGTTTTAAAAAATCTTTCTTTCTTTATAAATTGTCATTCAACACTATTTAAATGGATTATTTGAACTTTGTTTTAAAGTTTAAAGTTATGAATGTTATATATTATATTTTATTTGAATTTATGGTTAAAATATGTGCGTACAAATATAATAACGGGTACGGAATAAATATTTATCCAACGAGTAGGGTATGAAAAAGTTACTACATGTATCCTAATCATCATAGTTTTTATTTTAATTTTAAGTTATGTAAAAACTAACCTTTTTTTTCCTTGAAAAGATTTACTAAAAAATAATGATATACTTTTTTATTACAGATTTTATCCTTACAAATATAAATTATTTAGTTATTTAATTTTTTAGATTTTATATTTATTCTTAAAACTTAATTAATTACGTAGTCAACTGATTCACAATTACCTTTTTTTATGTACTTGTTATTAATTTTATCTTTATTAATATAAATTATTTGATTATTTATCTTTGAAAATTTATAATTAGTTTCTAAGGTATAATTAATTAGCAATAGTAACAATAATACTTTTATCATTATCTATACTTAATATACACCATTAATTTTTTTCACATTTTATTCTAGTTTTATTCTTTAAATAATAAGTTTTTAAAATATATTTTTTGTTTCAATTTTTTAATTACTAATTTTTAAAATTTAATTAATTTTTTATTTTTTTGTGAAGTATGATTTTTAAATTTAAATAATTATTTATAATGAAAAATCATTTATATAATAAAAAAATTATTTGTAATAATTTTTATTTTTTTATTTTTTATGTATATTTTTAATTTATTTTATAACTTATCAATATATTTTTTATAGTTATAATATATTTTATGGTTTAAAAAAATGTTTATTATTTTGTGAGATCTATTAATTAGGAACTAATTTAAAATCCAAAAGTAGTTTATTATTCAAAGTTAGATACCAATATAAATTATGATTTACAAAACAATTAAACATTTTAAATTATTTTATATTTTTAATATATTTTTTAATTTATAAAATAGTGTATAAGTTAGTTAATAATTTGACTAATTATTTTTTGCCTATAAATTAGTTATTATTAAATTATTTTTGTTGTAGTGTTTAAATTATAAACTGTTAAATATTGAAAAGAAAATGAGAATTACGGTATTAAATAATTTATTATTTTTATCAAAGTAAATTTAACTAGTAAAAAATAAATTTCAAAACCATTAACATTAGAAAAAATAACAAATAAATTGTAAGATCTTATTAAAAATATAAAATTAATACAAATTATAATAATTAATTGACTGTTTCTTTTTTCCTATGTCTAACTCTATAATAGTCCTCCATATTGTAGTTTTATCTTGTTTATGCTATATTGAAGACTATTAACTAGTCATTCTCAATATAAAATTCGTATATTAACTCAACAAGAAAACTTATGGAACAACAAAATAATGAAATTTGTTAAAATGATTTTTTTTTTTACAAATTTTTAATCTATGAATCCATAATGATATTTATTATACTTATTTGTTCATAAGGTTTTGTTTATTTTTAATGCTATCGTTCTCTTGAAACATATATGACTACATCGAATATAAAAAGCTTGGGAGTTCTTAAACATGTATCACATGCATCAACAGAATAATTAAATTTATGAAGTCTTAATTTTTTTTAAGACAAAGTTTAGTTTTAGTTATCAAAACGTTTCAAAATGCCAACTTTATGCATTTAAAAATGTTTTTAACAACGAATGTTAGTCCTTAAGTCATGTTATTTTATTGATACATGCATAGAGAACCTAGAAAATAGTCTAGAAATGGTGGTAATTTTTAAAATGTGATATTAGAGTATTTTAATAATAAAAGATTTTAACTATAAATAGATTTTCTATAAATTGAAGTTCATTTTATAAAAATCATGTCTTTATATTTTCTTTCTAAACCAATTTTCTACATTTTCTCTAGATGTCTAACCTCAATTTTTATTCATTTAATGATCAAATATCATACGGTTGTTTCACGTCAAAAGCTTTACAATTCACCCGATTAGAGTCAAGAACAAAATAAGTTCACTTTTTACCCTTTTGAGGTGGTTTTGGCTCTTTGAGCTTACATGTGTGTTATACGTTATACCCTAATGCATGTGACTCAAATGTGCTCAAAGTGAGTATTTGTTATTTTATAATGATGATGATGATGATGATATGTTTAGATTTTTGGAGTTTTCTTTGACTAGTTAGGTCATCATATGAGAAATAAAGTTGTAAGGAGCAATTATGAAAAAAAAAAGGATAGTTTAACAAAGATAAGGGAAATTAATGTTATTTTGAACTATTTGTTTTATTTGGTCTAAATTGAGTATAAGGTGATTATTGGTTTAATTGTTAAATTGGTATGTTTGTAATTCTTGATTTGGTTGGTGTGGAAATTGGTTGAGTAGGCAATATGCGCTTGAATGGTTACTTTTGTCTCTGAGTTGTGTTTTTGGGATTGACACCATGAATGGTTACTCTTAGCTTCAATGAGTTATTCAAACTTACTCTTCTCTTATGTGTTTATTGTGGTGTTATCTGTCAGGTTTATAAGGAGGAGGTATCACTGGGGAGACACAACACCAATGAGACCTGAGCCCAACCACATAAGAACCACATTGGTACACCCCCCCTCCATACTGGTACTGCACTCGTCTGAGCCGGTATTAACCATCAGCTATGATACCACTTGTCAAGTTTATAAGGAGGGGGTATCACTGGGGAGACACAACACCAATGAGACCTGAGCCCAGTGGCGGAGCCACGTTGGAGCAGGCGGGGGCCACGGCCCCCCCAACTTTTTTTTTTTTAAGTTTTATGTGTTTAAAATTTTTTAAATTATATATTTTTAAATGTTTTAAATTATGTGTATTATTTTAAATTAGACAGTAATATATCAAAAATTAATAAAAAATAAATTAGATATTTTTTTTATTTTTTTATGAAGTACATAATTTAATTTTAATAAATAGTACAATATAAAATTAAATATAATAAAAAAAATTGTTAAGATAATTTTTATCTTTTTTTATATTGTTTTTTGTGTTTTTTCACGTCTTGTACTCGTTTCTTACTCTTATCTGATTTCTTTTGTTATTGAAAAAAAAAAAGTTAAACAGAAATGTCATTACTTTTGTCTTCATCTTTTTCATATATTCTCTTATTCTTAAAGGAAAAAAAATTTCTCTTGTCTCACTTGGTAGTGCAACACTTGTTTAATATTTAGTCCTATTTTTTTTATCTCATTACCCTTTTGTATATTCATTTTTTTATGAAAAGAGAAAAACAAATAATGTATTATGTGATTTTTTATAGAGGATTTTTAAGTGTAACTTGATTATCATAGTTATTTGTAGTAATTATGTCTCTCAATTTTTGATTAAATTATAATAAATTATTTTTTTAGTCTTAAACTTGTTGTATAGACAAGTATATTGATAAAAAAATTAAAGAATAAATTTATTTTTTAAAATTGATAAAAAAGAAGTGAAGATGAGAACAAAAACTTGTGATGACTTTTGAATTGATATGTGCATATTAGTAAAATGGAAAATCAATATTTTGCAGATAATATGGTTATTTACATTGAAAAAAAAAACTAAAAAATATAGTTATGATTCAATTATTTAATAAGTTCAAGAATATGAAAAAACGAATGATAATATTATTTAGATGTATGTATTTTCTGTTATAATTATAGCTATATTAAATTATGTATTACTTTTTCCTAAATTAATGACAAAAATCTTAAATATATAAATTGAGTATATTATTTTGGCTCCCCCGTAAATTTTTGACAAGATCCGCCACTGCCTGAGCCCAACTACATAAGGCATTGACACCACTCTCAACCCAAAACTTTAAGGGTGTGTTCTTTTGTGTAGATGGATATGGGGGAGAGTGTGAAGATGGATTTGTGTAGATTTAGGTGGATGGATATTTGTGTTTTTTTGAATAGATTTAGAGGGTAAAATGAGTGAATTTGGAGATAATTTTTATGAAAGTTAGTGAAAGATTTGATTGAAGTGATACATAAAATTATATGTTAAAATAGATATATTTATTAAGTTACCATAATACCCTTGTGTAAAAAAAAGAATGATTTTGTAATTTGATGTTATAAAAATAATTATCATTAATTAATACGAATTAAAAAAAATATTAAAATTATATAAAATTTTAAAATAAAAAAAAATTAATTTTTTATGAATGTAAAAAAAAAGTTAAAAAAATTTAAAAAAAAAGACAAAAGAAGTTAAGGAAAACGTAAAAAAAAAAAAAAAAATCAACGACACCGGTGTCGTAACCGGTGCCATGACTCCTCACTAACACAACAACATCGGTGCCAACCCCAACACCACAACACGTGCCATGACTCCTCACTCACCACCCCAACACCGGCTGTCCGTAATCGTTTTGAATCCATACAATGGAACACAGTACCATTCATGAATCCGCGCTCCCTAATTCGTTTCAACAGTATCATCCTCGCAAACGAACATGCCCTAAGGCAATGGGTTTATGGGTCTTTATTCTTATATAGTGCTCTACTTTCTCATTTCTGATCAATGTGGGACTTAGACTCACACTTATATTCCTAATATTATCCACATGTGATGATCATATGTTATATGTGAGTAGACGATAGTATAAATGAGAGACATAAGGAATGAGAAATAGTCCTAAAGGAATATAGATAATGAAAACTAGTTATGTTAGTTGATATTGTGTTGCATAAAGTTCATTTTTTTGGCTTGAGTATTATGTTTTTGAAAACTTTATTATGTAAAGTATTGAGTGATAATATATTACACGGGACATACTTATGCAGTTTTTTATGCACAATACCAATTGTGAAATACTTTTATTAGTAGAGGAATTTTTTACTAATACGGGATTGTGAATACTTATTAATATCAACTGGTGAATCACAAGTGTTTTCACCTTTTTGTGATAATAAAAATTAATAAATTTATTATTATTTTTGTTATTATTATTACATTTATAAAATTAGGTATAAATATTTTTTATAATTCATTGTTAATAACTTTTATTTATTTTATAGGTAATTTTATAATTAAAAAAATGGTTTAGGTAAAAACCGGTCAAATAATTTTTTTAATGAAATAATCACTTGAAAAATAATTTTGATAAAATAATTATTTAAATTTAATTTTTTATTTAAAGGATAAAATTGAAAAACAAATGTAAAAAATTGTGTATAACAGTTGTATGATAAAAGTAATGAAAATATTAAATTTTAAAAACCTTAGAGATATTATTTTCATATTACAAAATAAATAAACAAATAAGAAATAAGAGTAACATTGAATTTCTAATCTTAGTTTGAAACGAATATTACTTGTACTTGCTTCATACAATAAAACATCCAATATTCAAAAGTTATCCATTTACACCCACCACTAGTGATGAAAAGCAGTGCAGAAAGGGACTTGAGGCAAAATTAGAGGAAAAAATTCAATTGAATCTACTGAATTGAAATCATATATTACTTTTGGAATAAACTTTCTTGAATGCATCAATACTTATAATAAACAAAGATTGATTTTTATAAGGGTCTTATAATTGTTTGTTAGTGTATATATTTTATTGCGAAATTTACTTTTATCTATATAAATTATTTTGTTATTTTATGCTTTAAAATTTATAATTACTTTTAAAAATTTATTAACTACCTATAATAAAATTATGAAAAATGTTTATTTTATATTTATTTTTTAAAATAATTATGATAAAAAATTATTTCTTTTTACCATTATAATAAAGAAAAATAGTGGATACATATTCTCACTAGTCATCCATAAATCTAATAGCACCTGAAAAAATTTCCGGAAAACCCTTATTAAACATTTCAGAATAAATTTTAAACTATTTTAAAATGTTTAATTCTATAATAATAAATCTTATTATGGGTGGTTCACCTTAAACAATCTATAGTATTTAAAAATTAATTTCAAATTATGAAAAACTGTTCCAAATTTCTTACTTTAGAATAATTTTTCTGAAATATTTGGAGTATTTATAATTCAAAAGCTTTTTTATGCATTCGGGTCATATTTTATGGGAAAAAAACCGTAAGTATTTTTTTAAGGCAGTTTTCTTCATCCCATACTGTAACAGAGAGGTGTGCAAATAGAGAAATCCCTCTAAAGAAAATATTAAAACTGGTAAATGAAAATAGCAGTGAGAATGAATTGTTAAAAATTTCAAAATGAGCCATTACTTGGAATCATATCAGGCCATTTCTTCTTGCACCCCATATTTTCATTCTGCACCTTCAAAAGCTTTGGAATTTACAAATTCACATTTTTGGAATTAAATTCAGTGTTGGTATATATTTGTAGAAGTTGTGTTGTGCTTGGTGGTCGTTGCTTGTGCTTCGAAAATTTCCGAGAATCGTGTTCTTTAATTTAAGATTTTCGGTTTTATATTTTTATTGTGTAAAATATATTTTATATAAAATATAAAATTAAAAATTAAATATATTTATATTTTTATATAAAAAAATAAAATATATATATATATATATATATATATATATATATAATACAAATTTGTATTTAGAATTATATAATTAATAATATAAGTATAGATTATTCACAGTATAGAGTTATATTACGAATTACATATTTAAGAAAGTACATCTTTATTTTGAATTATGAAGATAGGGATAAACTGATCATTTCACCACCCAATGTGGGTGCATATTAAAATCATGGGGGTGCAGAAAGAAACATACATCAAATCAATTTAATGTCATTCTAACCTAAAACTAACCCAAATCGTTATGCATTTCATTCTAGGATGTATGTACTTTTTATATTGTAAAATATCCATTTCATATGACACATTCTCAAATGATCATTCAAATGGGAACTATAAGAAATTCGGTAGATAAGAAAAAAGTTAACATTTGTTTTAGCATTATAATTAAAACTCATGAAATCTTACTAATTTAGAATTAACAGCCAAGAAATGCGTAAGAAAGGGAGAGTTAGAAATAGGTGGCATTTAATTTGTATTAACATGTGACAGCGACACCTCGAAAATGGTTTCTTCACTAACTAAAAGAGGAAAACAGTGAAAACTGGAAGAGTAATTTTGGCCATTTATGCGATGTTGCTGGTTTGATCCATTCTAAAGCTGAGAGAATTGTTTGTTTCACTACTTCAACCATGTCAAGTTAAAACCGAAAGGCCAAGGTGTGTCACAGTAATACGTGACTAATCACATTGTTAATAATTTAAGGATATAATAAACCACATTATTATACACGAACCTTAACCTTTGAACAATATAATAATAATATTATGTTCCTTGGTCCAAATGCCGGCAGGCACAGCTACTTCAAACTTTGTACAACTTGTATATCGATCATGTATGTACACACGCAAAATAGTCTTCTCTGAACTTTCCTCCTCTTCTCGTTGGAACCTTTCTTCCCTACATGGCTTGAACATGTTGCCACATTCCTCGTGTCCATCTCAGACGCTTCTTCTTTCATCAAAACTCAAGTCAAAGCCTATTGTCAAATAGTTTTTGTTTCACCGGAATTTGATTTGTTGTGCCAACCAACGAACACGTGCTAACTTTTCTCTCTGCACTACCATCACCTCCATAACCCCATCTGTCACTTCCCACCTGGAAAATTTGCAGTGTGGTTGAAGGAAAGAAGGGAAAGAGGAACTAAAGTCAAAGGTGTGATAAATTTGGAAAATTTTAATCTGGGGTGATCATGATCAGGGTTATTTATGCTTAGATTCTTGTTCCCTTTTAGATGTTGACTTGGTATATGTGATTGTTTATTGAGTCATATTCAAAGTGGTGGGTCAAGGTTGTTGGGCATATGCACTTTTCTGCAGTTTGCTTAGTTGGTCAACTTATTACGTGCACAAATGTATATTTCTTGATGGGATATTCAGTAGTGTATGACAGAAGCACTTGATTCAAAAGGATAGTAGAAATGCTAAAGGTTTTTTCTTCATCATTTTCCGTGAGGGATTCCTCATTCATGTCATGTACTCGTTAATTTTTTATTTAGAAATACAGGTTGAGGCTAAAATTTTAGATTTAGTGTACCCAAATGATGGCTTATGCTGAATATTGACTTCACCATTATAGGCTCTTTGCTTTATATTCGTTGTTTTTCCTGCTATTGTTTGGTTGTAACATGAAATCTTGACTATTCTTGTACTTTCTAACTGTAAACAGATTATGGATTTGGTTCCTTATATTTTAATTTGTGTTGCTTCTGATAAAATTCCATTTAAGCTTTCTCTGATGTGAGTGCACCTGACAGATGGCAGGGAACTTCAGATTCACAATGGATCAGAAGGACATTGTTAGATTCTTGACTACAACTATAGATAGTTTCATTCAAGATAGGTTAATCAACAAAGAGCAAAGAGCCCAGCACAAAGAACAGTGTGCAGAGAGGTTAGCTGCTGAAGAAGGAAGTTGTGATAAGGACAGTGAGGTGGAATACTCTGATCAAGCAGTATTAGCAAATCTGGATTGGGGTATTGAAGCCCTTGAAGAAGCTATCAATACATATAACATGGAAACTAAGCTTGCTAGGCTAGATTATGCTGAGAAGATGCTGCAAGTGTGTGCAATGTTGAATCCTAAGCAAAAGACTGCTGGAGTGCCAAACTACTATCTCTCAGCTTGGGCACATCTAAATCTATCCTATTTATGGAAGTTGAGGAACAGCATTCAAAATTGCCTTCACCATGCTCTTGAGATGTTCATTGTTGACCCCTTTTTTTCGCGGATTGATTTTGCTCCTGAACTCTGGAAGAACCTGTTTCTTCCACACATGAGCTCAATTGTGGGTTGGTATTCTGAGGAGAGGCATAGGCTAATGATGGAAGTGATACCAGACTCTAGTGATTTGTCCTTTACAGCTGATTTTGATAGGTTTTTCAATGAGTCTTTGGTATTTTCTATGAGGCCACATCAGTTAGACAAATTGCAAAAGCTGGAGCAGCTTTATGCAGAATCATTGGATGAAAACACACGGCTATACGCAAAATATTATAAAGATTGCATGAATTCTGATTCCACTTCAGGCAAGAAGGCAGCTCCTATGTTGCCTATTGCTGAGCCACCAAGGACTCCTTTGCATGAGTTGAGTCGGTCTGTTCCTGATTTTGTAAAATTTGGCCCTATTTTGCCCAAGAGTGCAGGGTTCTCTTTGACAACAAGATCTAAAGATGGTGTAAATGAAACAATCAGGTTCAGTTTTAATTTCTTTGAATCTGTGTTCATGTGTCTGTTTCTTTTACATTTCAGCTAAAGAAAATTATACTTACAGTTTATATCATTTGAGCCTCATGAAATTTTTTCTTTCTGGATGTTGAATTTCAGCACAGAGAATTCAACTTCCAGCCAATCAAAGGTGGAGAAATCATCCATATGGGCAGCTAAGGTATCCACAGATATATATTTATATGCATATGCTAGCTGCTAATAATATAGTTATTGTCTATAGATATAAATTTTGGAGTAACATTGTGCATATAGGCCTTATGATAAATTATCACATGCAGGAAAGTATCATTGAGGAGAATGAGAATGAAGATGATTCAGATTCTGAGCTTGATGATGGTTCAGTGGATTCAGATAGAAGAAACACTATGTTATCACCAGGAATGAAGATGGTGAAGGATGAGGATATTGAGCCAAAAGCGCCTCTATCAAACCATAAGAGTAAGATTCATTCTCCTGATATCTTCTCTCCCTTGGATTCCCCAAAAGCAGGTCCAAATAGTTCGTCAACAAATCCTGATACAAACAATAAGAGAGAACCCAAGTATCTTCGCTTATTGTCTACTCGTTTGAGGGACTCAACTACTTCTGACTCTTTATCATCATCATCTCTGGAAATGAGCACTGATCATATGTTCAACTCTGACAAAGAAATAAGGGTATACACTAGAATACTAAATTTCCCTTGTTATTTGGTACTTGTTTGCTCAAATATGTAACGGTTCTCTGAAATATAGGGCTTGAAGAATATTAATAGGAAAAATAGTAACCAAACACCAAGTATGAATCATGACAGTGGGAATAGCCTAGGACTAAATGACAGGTAATCACCATTTTTTGCATTTATGATATATTCTATGATGCTCTTGTGCTAATGTCTGGTTTTGTGTCGAGTAAAAACATGATTTCACTCCCATTGTTGAAATGTCTGAGTTTGCAGTTCCCTTGGTGAAAGTGACGAGGAAAATCAAAGCTTCACTACGTTGCCCAAGTTAGAGAAGGTGGCGATTGGATCAAAACCACCAAAAGATTTTGTTTGCCCAATCACAGGTCAGATATTTTGTGATCCTGTGACCCTTGAAACAGGCCAGACTTATGAAAGAAAAGCAATTCAAGAATGGCTCAGAACAGGTAACACGACATGCCCCATCACGCGACAGCCTCTGTCTGCAAATATATTGCCCAAAACAAACTATGTTTTGAAGAGATTGATAACGTCATGGAAAGAACAGAATCCCGAACTGGCGCATGAACTCTCGAATTCTAACACTCCAAGGGGTTCTTCATGTTCTCCATCTGCAAAAGACTTTCAAATGCTCTCCGTTACACAAAGAGCAACTGATTCACCAGGACTAAAGAACAAAGAAAATTATACAAGACAAAGGAGCAACAGATTTATGCGAGTTTCTGTTGCAACATCTCCAACTAGTGTGCTATCTCAAGCTGCAGTTGAAACAATTTTGAATTCCTTGAAACCTTACGTTTCGAGTCTTTCTACGTCAGAAAACTTGCAAGAATGTGAAGAAGCTGTAATGGAAATAGCAAGATTATGGAAAGATTCAAAGACAGATCCTCATATTCATGGTTATTTATCAAAGCCAGCAATCATAAGTGGTTTGGTGGAAATACTTTCAGCTTCTATGAGTAGAGAGGTTTTGAGAACATCAATTTATATACTTTCTGAGCTGATATTCTTAGATGAAAGTGTTGGAGAAACACTAAACAGTGTTGATTCTGATTTTGATTGCTTGGCCGCTCTGCTTAAGAACGGTTTAGCTGAGGCTGCTCTTCTTATTTACCAACTAAGGCCAGTTTTTGCACAGCTTTTGGCGCATGAGCTTGTACCATCTCTTGTGCAAGTAATTCAGAACGAAAATGAGCCTTCAGAGGATTTTCAGCTAGTTATAGACCCTAAAGATGCTGCCATAGCAATACTTGAGCAAATTTTAATAGGAGGGGATGAATATAGCAGGTCCCTTAATGCTTTGAGTGTTGTTTCCGAAAATGGAATTCCATCCTTAGCAAAGTATCTAGAGAGGATGGAGGGAAGGAGGTCTGTTGTTTCCATACTTTTGTGTTGTATGCAAGCTGAAAAGGGTTGCAAGAGTTTGATAGCCAACAGAATTGAATTGTCTCCTGTTCTTGAATTATTTCACGCTGGAAATGATAGTGTGCGAGGCATCTGCGTGGAGTTTCTCTCAGAACTGGTTCAATTGAATAGGTGAGGTAGAAGCTTGTTTATCACGAGCCAAGTCTTATTTTCTATTTAGCATGCATGATTGAATTAGACTTAATGTTCACTTCTTAACATAATCTATTATTTTTTGCGGCATTACAGAAGGACAGTCTGCAACCAGATATTACAGACAATCAAGGATGAAGGAGCATTTAGTACAATGCATACGTTTCTTGTATATCTTCAGATGGCTCCAATGGAGCATCAACTTGCTGTTGCTAGTCTTCTTCTTCAGATTGATCTTCTGGTTAGCCTTTTGAGATTAATTCTTGTTACTAAGAAGTGATTCCCCTGTTTCCTTACTATATTTATTTTTCTGTCAAATCTTCAGGTTGAGCCGCGGAAAATGAGCATTTACAGAGAAGAAGCGATAGAGATACTTATAGAAGCACTTTGGCAAAAGGATTTCTCAAATACTCAAATGAAGGCTTTGGATGCTTTACTGTTTCTTATTGGACAAGTAACCACCTCTGGAAAGTCATACACTGAAGCTTGGTTGCTCAAGATTGCAGGATTTGATCAACCTTACAATGCTTTACTTAAGGCTGAGCAGTTGGGACAGTATGACAATGATTCAGTGGAAACAATGGTTTGGAGCTACGTGGCATTGATTGATGTTTGGGTTTTATTGATAATTGATTTCTCTCCATCTAAACAGATTTTTATTGTGTAGGAGGATGAAAAAAATGCTATGAATACTTGGCAGAAAAGGGTGGCTTTTGTACTTTGCAACCATGAAAATGGTTCAATATTTCAAGCTTTGGAAGAATGCTTAAGGAGTAATTCTTTAAAGATGGCAAAATCTTGCCTTGTTCTTGTGGCTTGGCTCACACACATGCTCTCTACTCTTCCTGATACGGGCATAAAGGATGTTGCTCGCAAATCCTTGCTTGATGAACTTATAAATATCCTGCAATCATCTAAGAACCTAGAGGAGATGATATTGGCTAGCCTAGCCTTGAAAACTTTCCTTAGTGATCCAAGTAGGTTTATTTAGTATCAGCCATAGACATTATATATTAGTTCTATTTATACAAAGGATTACTAAATGGAAACGGTCAATGTTTCAGTTACACAAGAAGCACTTAGAGCTTATGCTAAAAGAATCTACAGAACCATGAGGAAGCTGAAGAGATATTCAACAGTAGCAGTTGATATTATGAAGGCCTTACTAAACTTAAACTCTGTTGATGTGGTGAGTAGAATGGTAATCTGGAATATAGTTCAGTTCAGTTCATTTAGTATATCTGTTTAGAGAAATAACTAATTTAATTCTCTATTTTACAGACAGAGTTGTGGAGTTGTAAGGAAGTTGTTGAGTTAGATTTGAGTTCAAATGGAGAGGTCCTTTCTTTGCATTACATGAATGGTCAGGTCTTGAGTGGACACTCTGATGGAACTATCAAGGTAGATTGTCGTAACAGTTAAAAACAGTGTGGTTGTGTTGCTATGTCTCACTATTTGTCTTAACAGTGCCACTTGGTATCATCTTACTAGGTATGGGATGCAAGAAAGAGAATACCAAGAGTGATTCAAGAAACTCGTGAGCACACAAAAGCTGTAACATCGCTATGTTCTTCAGATGATAGACTATACAGTGGTTCCTTAGACAAAACCATTCGGGTAATCTATCTTTCTATCACAAGAAAAATTGCTCTGATATTTGGTTACCCTAGCTTAGTTATAGTATAGAATATGCACCACCACTGAATGATGCTGCTGATGTACAGGTTTGGACAATGAAACCAGATGAGATTAAATGTATAGATGTTCATGACGTAAAAGAGCCGGTGTATGAGCTAACAGCCAATGCCACATTGGCATGTTATGTATCTCAAGGAAGTGGAGTTAAGGCAAGCCTAATGATATGTTTCTTGAATAGCTCAAATTGAAATGTAGTTTCTTCACAAGATAAATTTTTAAAAATTTGAGATGTTACAGGTTTTCAAGTGGTCAGAGTCTCCAAAGCTCATCAATTTCAACAAATATGTGAAATGCCTAGCTGTTGCTGGGGACAAACTGTATTGTGGCTGCTCTGGTTACAGCATCCAGGTACGAATCTTCTTACAAAACTTCACATTCTAGTAGTGTCTTTACCTGAAACAAACCAACCAACAAAGAAAGCTTAAGCATTTAAAAAATTTTAGGGCATAAAAACTCAGTAGCATATACACTCAACTAAGTAAAGGCAAAAAGTATCCTTCCTCAAGATGTTCATCAAATAATGTCCACAATTATGTGTATAAATGATAATATCTCAGTAGCATTGACATCAATGTTCTGTTTTCTTATATAAAGCACGCCACTTTGGGTACATGAAAAAAACTTCTCTAGAATCTATTTCCCATCTTAAACATTGTGGGGGTGAATAATGGCAGGAGGTTGACTTGTCCAAGAATACATCAAACTCATTCTTCTCTGGAACAAGAAAGTTGTTGGGAAAACAAACCATATACTCCCTTCGAGTTCATGATGATCTCCTCTTTGCTTGTGGTTCTTCAGTTGATGCAACTGCAGGAAAGGTAAATGCTAATTCTATACTTCTGTGACACCAAAGTTGTGTTGTGTTGTGGCCATTCATTATAGACATGCACCCTTGTTTGCTGCACTTACTTTTCCATCAATTGATGTCAGATATTTTCACTTTCCTCCAAAACGGTTGTGGGAACACTCTCAACTGGACTTGACATCCATCGCGTAGCCATTAACAGTGACTTCATATTTGCTGGTACAAAATTTGGCACCATTGAGGTTTGGCTCAAAGATAAGCTAACCCGGGTTGCTTCAATCAAAATGGCTGGTGGTCACACAAAGATCACATCTTTAGTATCAGATGCAGATGGTATGATGCTTTTTGTTGGTTCTTCTGATGGCAAGATCCAGGTTAGACCATGATTGACAATAGTGAGATATCTTAAAAATAAAGTTGAATTATGTTTTTAGTTTCTAAATTAAGACGTGAAATTAAAATTTATTTTTATTTCAAATTTTGGTATATTTTCATCCTAAACTTAAAATAAATGGGGAAATATGTGTTAAATAGGATTTGAGCACAATTTATCGAACAGCTCATATGCTAGATCACCGTTTAACACCTAAAATAAGTTAACATCCTTGTATTAAATAAATATATTCATTCGTTTTGTAAATAACTAAAATGTATCGAAATTTGAAATCGGACAAATCTCAATTTTATGTGTGATTTTAGGGACTAAAACCAGATTTAACTATAACTTGCTTCTTTTCCACTAACCTTTTCCCTTCATGGAATCTTGCTGCAGGTTTGGGCTTTGGATTAAGCAGAGTCAATGAACAAGTATAATATCCATTTTTCCTCATGTAAATCAATTGTTGATGAGTTTTTCCTAGTTGGGATCCTAACAGATTTGATAGGTTCGCTAGTTAAAGAAAGTTTTTGTTAGATTATATCATCCTAATAAGATGTTCTACATCTATGTCCATGTACAAATATTGAATTGAATCACAGTAAGTAAAACATCACCTTGCACAACACGAGCATCTCTTAGTTGTTAATACAACTATGAAACGAAAATGAGACATTTCTGAAATAAAAGTTTAATGGAAGATCTATGCTGTGGGGTTGTAAATAGAGGTTTAGGTTACTGCTTCGTTTTTTTTAAGTGGGTTGTCATTATTTTGTTTTGGTTCTTTTATCTAATATTTCATATTGTATTTTTTTGGACATTTATTTTTCTGATTTTCATTTTTCTATTTTCTGAGTTCTTTACCTTATATAATTCGATCATATTTTAAACAGCATACTTGACTACTCAAAATTTATAAAATAAAACAGTGAATTCAAGTCCACCAATTTATATTTCATTCGAATGGATTTTAGTATAAACAATAAAATATTAGAAAAAGAAAAAGTTCTTCAATGATAACTCCGTTAAAAAAATTATTTCTAAATACTAAAGTCTATCGTATTTATATTAAATATTATATTTAAGGCGTTAAAATAAATGTTAAAAAAATGAGTTCATTTGATTTCGGTTTGAATTATATTTACAAATCTCAAACCATCTTCTATATTTTGTGAAATATTGTTTCAAAATGTTTATAATTTTTTCTTAACAAATTTTATCTCAAACTTTAGTTTAACTCTTTAAATAAAAAAAAAAAAAAAAAGTAAAAAGACTAGTTGCTGGATTTGGTTTATGAAACTATGACAATCTAGATAAAAAATTTGATTTACTTTTAAAAGCACAAATTAATCTATAACCTTTACGAGTCAAGTTAATTCTTAAAAAAAAAACAATTCAGTATCAACTAAACTTTAAACACTACATTCTAATGAAAACAATTCTTCAACGGAACACAATAGAAAAAATAACTATGGAGCTTCTTATTTATTCAATAACAATTTTATAAATTAACCTAAATTTTATAATTTTTAAAACATTGAAATAGTTTGAATTATTTTCATTTTCTATTAATTCATTTTTTTTAAATTTTATTAAGATAATATAATTAAATCTTATTTTTTCATTTAAATAAAATATTTCTATACTATTAAATATAAAAAATACTTAAATATTAAATAATGTTAATAGTTTAATATTATTAATCTTAATAATTTTGTAGTTAATATTAATTACGGTTATTTTTTAATCAAAATTTATTACTATTTTTTAATTAATATTGAAAAAAAATTGATTGACGCAAGGAAGTTAATTAAGCAACTCCAATCAGATGACTTCCTATTTCTCATCTTGTGGTTGTATTTTTCTTTTCAATCAAACCACGGTCTAACATTTCATCTCTTAACACATTTCTCCACTCAAACTTCTGAAGATGAAATGAAATTTTGAATACCTCGATTACTGACTCTGAAAGTTCATGTAAAACCTTCATTTTATCTTCCAAAGTTTCAAGATTGAATGAAGATTAAAAGAAATAACTCATAAGAAGCTGGTTCAGCATAACACATAGGTAATATAATTTAATCCTCTGTTATAATAGAGGCTTCTAATTTATTCCAAAAAATTATACACTAAGCTAAAAGTTGAAAAGAGTGGATTCTGTGACTAGTGTGAATTTATTATGTATGAATGAATCGCAATATAAATCAAAATACCATATCAGAAAGAAGAGAGACCTGCAAATTTTCTAAACTTCTCATAGGTAACCCAGAACACAAATTGCCATGGGCCAAGCCTTGCCCAAGTGGGGAAAAATCCTTTCCACAATGCTCTTATTCCTTCAACTTTTACTGTCTTTACCAAGCAATCATAAGAGCTATTATATAAAACTTTCCCTTCCTTTTGGGCTGCTTGATTCATCATTCTAGTCTTCACAACATCAGCTGGACAACTTAAAGAAGTTGCTGCTAAACCTGACATGATGGAAGCTAATGTGTGGGCATAAACATTATCATCAGCTATCCTACTTCTAATTACAAATTGTTTAGCATGGTCATAACAGCCAAGTTCCCCCATGTTCACTAGGAAGGCTCTTTGGATATTAGGAAAAACACCCTTCCACAGTCCTCGAAACCCTTCAGCTCCAACAATTTTGTTCAGAGCATCAAATGGCCCCGAATACCGAGGTTGAAGACCTTGCTTCATCCTTTGGCCATCAGCTTGCATCCTCACCTTGACAAGATCGGCAGGGCTGGCTATAATCTATAACAATGAGAGCAGCAGACACCAGAACATTGTAATTTTGAAACAAAAAGTAGCATTAAAGGTAAGTAGTTAACTAAACCATGTCGCTAAAACAAGTACTATTCTCAAACTTTACCATGTTACTGATGTTGGATAATGATGGATCTTTCAAGAGAGGATCACTGGAAAAATACAACGCAGACATAAGACCAACCCACATATAATGGAATGATATCATTTATGGGTCTTCATGGTGCTCAATTTTCTCATTTTTACTTAATATGAAACTTAGACTTACACTTGCATTTCGAAGAGATAATATCATTGTAAAATCATAGTTTATCAACAAGAACAATGATGAAATACACAACATATTCCAGACCAAACAGTTCTCACCTGAGCAATGACACCGGAGGTTCCACCGACCGCAGCCTTGCTAATAACAGAGAATGAACCATTATCAGCAGAAACCACACTTCTCAGATGCTCATACCCAACAATTCGAATAGGAGTGTAGAACATGTGTCTAATAATTGCTGGAGACAGGCCACTATAAAGGCCTACAACACCTTGTTCACGAACAATGGCCAAACCTATTCGATATGCACCAGTGGGACGCTTCGATGAAAGTGATTCGCCATGCAGTTGAAGTCTTGTTTTGATCAAGTCTATGGGGAAAGTCGTGGTCTCAGCCACCATAGCTGAGAACGATGCTAGTAAGACCTTTGCTTGAGCAGTATCAACTCCACCATGTTCATGGCCTGGTTTCATTTGGGTACATTCAAGAAAGACCTAACTCACCACAAGGCGGTTCAAGAAACCAGTGACTGTTATTACAAACGAAACCTTTTCACTGCAATGTTTCTTCCTACACACCAAGAAGTGCTATACCTATCAAAAACCCAATCAACAACAAAAATTCACATTGCATTGTCACAACATATAAAACAATTGTTTTTCCTTCCCCTAGTATTCTCCTTTAGCACAATCTTATCAAACATGAAAACCACTTTCGCAAGAATTCTAACCTTAGTTCAACACATATCCTACCTAAACCCTAAACCAAAGAAGAAAAAGAACTTATTGGTAATTCTGTTGATGGCCATGGTCAATATGGGGCTAGCAAGAACTATGAAGCCGTGAAATTGTTATCGATTCAGATCTATGAACTAAGAAAGTGAACATTGTCGAGAAAATTTGTGCATCCTCATCGAGTGTAGTGAGAGATACAGAAAGCTTCTGTTTTCTTTTGGGTTTCATCCTTCAAAGGATATTACTAGAAATAACAATGCGATCAAGGTAAGGCTTTTGTATCAATGACCAAAACACAGAACAAACATATCTAACGTACCTATTCATCAGGCATCCATGGTTAGATTCTAATTTTCCTCAGCCATTCGGAGCAGTCGATGATGAAACGGTTCTGTTCTATCAGCACCCAGAAAAACCCATAGGTAAATTGAAAGAAAATTCACGTACATGTAATAATAACTTATACATCTATACGTATTTATACCCTTATACATCTACACATGTACCATACAAATATTATTTGATTCTTAGCTTCTTAAACAACAATGAATATTAAGAGATTTAACATATGCAATTTTTTTTTTTTTGTTTCAGTCTTAATTTATTATAGAAAAATGCATACATATGGAAGTGGGATTTGGATCTTTATATTAATACAAATATTTTAATAGCAATTAACATCCTTAAATAAAATTACATGAAGCTAGTAAATTTTTTTTCTTCTTTCTTCCATGAACATGAATAAAAACACAAATAGGCAATATTAAAAATTTGTCATCATTATTTTTATGGATTATGCACAAGTAATTAGTGTTTATAGGAAAAGAAAACTCAAAATATATATATGAAAAATAAACATGAATAAAAAAAGAATGATATGAAAATATTAGCATGAAAAGTTAATTATATTTTTTTCCTTAATTTAATTATTATGTATTATATATATATATATTAGAATATTTATCTATTTATTATACATAGTAATTATTTAATCATTTATTTTCTTTTTGGATTTACGATGTATTTTATTTTTTATTAATGTGTATTGTATATACCTTTTCTTCTGTTTCTCTGTCTACACTTAAAACCCTACTTTGCACTCTGCATTTTTTCTCCCTCGCTCTCGCATTCCCCAATCACTGCCATGGCGACCGAAGAGAAAAAGAAGGGATACGAAGGGGGAGCAGGAGCAGGAGGCAAGTTTCGCAAACGCCCCTTCCGTGGCAGGACCCAAACGACGCCGTACGATCGCCCCCCAACCTCACTCAGAAACCCTAACAGGAACAGCAACAACAACAATGGTTGGTTCTCCAAGCTTCTGGATCCCGCTCAGAGGTTAATCACTTACAGCGCTCACTCTCTCTTCTCCTCCCTTTTCCGCAAGCGCCTTCCTCCTCCTCCTCCTCCTCCAGGTTCCCGCCATTTATTTTTGGTTGTTGGGGTTTATTGGAAGCTTCACTTGTCGGGATTATGATAATTAATTGTAAATTTGTCGTTTTCGTTAGTGCTTCATATGTAGAGCACAATGCTGGAGTTAGATCGTTTAACTAATATTCTTGTTATTTAGATGGAATGCTCTGTGAGCCAATTGAGATTTTTTTTTTTATTCGTGTTAAGTGTTGTTCTTTGCTTATTTGAGAACAAATTACCATTGACATGCATGTTATGGATTTTGTTATGTGGGCGCAGAGACGGAACAGGAAGTGAAGAACAATAGTCAGGAAGAGGCTGTCGTTGTAAGTATACATATTTCCTGTTATAGTACCCTTTGTATTGCTTGGAGATTTATATCTTGTTGGGTGTCATTTTTTATATTTTATGTGAACAAAAATGTTATGGGTTGATTGATTCATAGTTTGATTCAGATACAATTCCTAATTTCTTTTGCAATAAAGCATTCAAATAGATGCTTACACCTCTATTTTTCCCCATTCTTATCTTCAAGTGTGTTCAATTGTTGTGGGGTTAGGGCTTTTATTTTAAGAACCAGAATATGCCTCTTTTAGCTTGTTCATATTATGTTATAATCCAGGATTTGCGTAGTTAGGAGGATGGTAACAAATTAGGGCCCCTGTTAACGTTTCTTGTGTGATGTTCTCAAAGTTGTGGTTGTCAATGACATGTGGTATATTCCTTGGACATAAGGGCATATGATTGGTGGCATCACTTGTAGGCTAGAGCTTGCAAACCTTTTTCCTGAAAAATTGATTTGTCCAGCTTAGACCAAGTACCATGGTGATGAAGGGAAATGCTAGCTGACATTTAAGTAATATACACCTTGCTTTTCAAGGAGTCAATTTCTCGATTGTTTTAAACTTAAAAAATGTAATTTTGCAAACCACTGGTTTTAGAGGTTTTGCCAGAAGCTATTATTTTTAGTTTATGTGAAACCAAAACACTATTTATTATTTTTCTTTCAAAAACACTCAATTAATACAGCTTTTTAAATATACCTTCTAACTGTTAATTTTTTTTTTCCTTTAGAGAAAGCTGAAACAAATGAACATTAAGCTACTCATGTATTATTCCAGTAAATTGAATGATTTTGCAGTATATCTGATTTTTATTCTTGTAATACTTTTTTCCAAAGAGATTAAGGGAATTTGACTCGTATATATTTGGAATGATAGAAGTTGAAATCTGACAATGATGCTTTGAACTTATTATATATAGAATGTCTAAAAAGTTTGAATTATTGATAGATTTGTGCTCTTGAGAAAATGCTGCTTAATTTTGTTTGAACTAAGCTGCAGGAAAATATATTTTTCCCTTTTGTAAATTTCTTCCATTCTTTAGTCTGCACTACTCAACATCTCTCCTTTAACATATACTACTATATAGTATCTATAGCTTAGGCAAGTTACACAGGGTAGTTATTAAAAGCTTTAAAGCATTATTTTTGGATTGCTAAAAATTAATTTGTATGCCGTGATATGATTACTAGTAATCATAAATTTTTTACTAGATGGGTAATTTATTATATTCACTACCAGTTCCTGTACTGTTTCTTTTATTTGGGGGTAGCACCTTTGTTATGTGATTGACTCAATCTGTTACCGGTGATTTCTATGCTTGATACCCTCCTGATATTTTATTTCCCTCATGTCTTGAGGTGGTTTACTTATATCATGAAATGACCTACATTGTGTATGTAGAGGTATGCTTGAAGTGTTTTGTATAAAATCATTAAGTAATATTGGTAAACTATTTCATTGAGTTACTTGCAGTGCCTTATAATATTTTTCATTTATATTGACTATATAGAGCATTCGAGCTGCAATGCTCTGTTTTGGTTGGCAAAATAGTTCTCATATTTGTTTCCATTTTGCTTTGTCATCATGTTACTTGTGAAACAGGTTGCAAAGAATTCCTCTGGCCTGCAACAAGTACCTGTTGGTGAAAGTGATATTCAAATTAATTGTTCTGATGAGGGTGGATTAACTGAACTTGAGAAACTATTAAAACAGAAGACTTTCAGCAGGTTTGTATTTCTTCACGTGTGTTAGAATAAATAGAAATAAGATATGTATGTAGCACATTAATATCTGTAGCTTTTGAGTGTGATTAGCTTTCTATGATACTATTATATATTCTATAGTTATTAATATGCGGGTTTGTTGTTTCAAGACACAATTACCCAAGTCATAACATGTTGTGCCACCACTGTCTGATATAGATATTCCACTTCAAGGTATTTCATAGAGAAGTAAGGACTATAATATATTTGATATATGCAGTGCAGAGGTTGAATGATGGGCCGTTGCAGCTGCAAGATATGAAATAAAATGGCTTAATAAATCACTTAAAACATTTTAAAGTAGGAGTTGTTAGGGGAGATAAAATGTATTTGTGACAACCAATCTGCTCTTCACATTGCCTCGATAATCCACTTTTTCATATATTTGTTGTTGCTTTGTGAAATTTTTACTAAATATGTTAATTCTTATGTTTTGTGAAGTCCATGTTGCAATCAATTTTGATTGTATTTCTTCCTGTTTTCTGTAACCAATGAATGCATTCTGAGTTACTTTGGTAATAGTATACCTCTTGTGATATTTTTCTTCTTCTTTGATTAAGGTCTGATATTGTCTGTTATTCCATAGATCTGAGATTGATTATTTGACCGCACTTATGCGTTCAAGAACTGTGGATGCACCTGTTAGGGAGGAAGAGAAGGGGAAAGGCGTGGTTCTCTCAGAACCAATGCTGCAAAGTGGACAAAAGGAATATCCCAAAACACCGGCACTAGAAAATGGGATTGAAAATACTGCTGTTGTAACCCCACGTGTTATTTCAAGTGTATGAGAACATGCCTTCATAGTCTTACTTTACATATATGTTTGGATGTATTCGTGGATTATAAATTAATGTTCTCTTTCCGCTCTATCTCACACATTGCTTTGTATTGCCCCTAGATTCCTGTTGAAGATGTTGCTTCACCTGCGGAGCTTGCAAAGTCTTACATGGGTAGCAGGCATTCCAAAGTATCCTCTTCTGTTTTAGGTGTTCAAACATCTGCGCTCTTGGAGGATCCAACTCTTGTAAACAGGGAAAAGTTTCCTCTTAAATCCCCTATTATGACCATTGTGCCTAGGACTACTAAATATGCTGCAGTTCATGAAAATGGTTTTATGACCTCAAGACCTCGTGGAAGATCTGCAATATATAATATGGCGCGAACACCATATGCTAGAATTTATCCAACATCCATGCTCAAGGTTTGTTTGGTTCTGAATAACATTTTGGATAATAATGTTTCTAAGATCAATTTTATGATATGGTTTTTGTTTTACAGGGTGGTGAGCATGCTGTTGAAGGTGAGCCATCATCGTCAAGTCAGTCTGCATTGAATCATGATGTGCTTTCTGGATCTAAACCAGGGGTATGAGTACTTGTGAGTTATATGTCTTGTCTTTCTGTGTTATATTTTAAGATAGGTTAATAGATTGTTGTGCTGTGTTTCTCTTAATTTTGCAGGCAGTAAAACGTAGAAGTTCAGTTTTGGATAATGATATAGGATCTGTTGGTCCTGTTCGCCGTATTCGTCAGAAGTCTAATCTTCTATATTCTAAAGGCTCAAGCTCACTTATTTCTGGTAGCTCTTTGTCCCTAGATAGGAACCAAATGGTTGTGGATATTTCACAGCAAGGGTCTTCCATACAGAAGCCGATTCTGCTGGATGAAGTTAAGCATAGCCATATGAAATTATCCAAAGAAAATGTGGACAGCACTATACCTAGTTTGAGCTCTCCCCCTTTGCCCTCGAAATCTAGTGAAATGGCTTCAAAAATACTGCAGCAACTAGATAAATTGGTTTCTCCAAAGGAAAAATCATCTGAATCAAGGCTAACAATTGTGAATGATAATTCACAAACGAAGTTGTCGCCTTCCATGCTACGTGGACAGGCTCTTCGAAGCATGGAAATGGTAGAGTCATCAAAATTGCTGAACAATATGCATGGTAATAAATTAGATGGCCAATTTGGAAATTTGTCAGCTAGTACTCAGAATCAGAAGTTAAATTCTCAGAGAGGCGAGGTTGAAAATGGTCCATTGAAGCTTGTTGCTCCTAACGATGGATTACTTCCACTCATAACAACTGAAGATGCTACAAACGCAAGTAATAAAGTCTTGTCTACTGCAAAATCTGGTGGTTCTTTTATGATAAAATCTGTTTCAGATCTGCCACGAAAGAAGAGGGCGTTCCATATGAGTGCCCATGAGGTATGAGACTTTTTTTATAGTTAACCATTTGGTTGGTTTCTGTAGTTGTCATGATTTAAAACATTATTTTTGTGTTGTTTTAATTTTGCTTAGATGGTTGTCCGCATGACTTACCTTTTTGTTGGCATGTTGCTTAAAGCAATCTGGTGCTTCCATTTACAGCAATTTGTATCCTAAGATAATATTTAATTTGTTTCTTGTTCTCTTGTTATAAAAGGATTTTCTGGATCTGGACGATGATGCTTATCCAAATGGAGCAGTCTCTTCTTTTTCTCTTGAGAAAGAAATCACAAGCTCCACCGCTGTGATGGGGGAAACTAATTCTGGTACTGAAGCAACTGAACAGGAGAATCCATCAGCAATATCTAAGACTTCTACAATAGATGGTAAGGCTCATATTGGAACTGCCTATAAATCCAAGGTTGGTGAAAAAGTTGATGTGTCTATCTTTAGGACATCATCTATCCTTGATCCAACCTACAAGCAAGTTACGGCTATACCAAATGGATCAATTGCTAAACCTCCCTTGTTTATATCTGAAAATAAAGTGGTTTCGTTGAAAGAGTTCACAGCTCCTAGTGCTCCACCGAAGGAGATAACCAAATCAAGTCCTACGTTTGGGTTGGAAAAAGTTGTCTCATCAAAGGATCATGTTGCTGATGCTCCACTGGCAAAATTTGGCTCCAATAAAAATGTAAACAAGGTTCTTCCAGCGCCATTCACTGCTTCATCATCCGTTGGTGCTGAACCATCTTTTTTGAAATTCAGTGCTTCTGTCTCAAACCTGGGAAGTTCAATCAGGTTGGTCTATATAATTTATTGTGGTTTTGGAAAAACCTTCAATTCTGTGCACATCTATGATGAATTTTTGGTTTTTTTACCATTCTTCCTTTACTTTTCCCAATATTTATGACCAAGGTTATCAACAACAGCCATAGATACTATTGCCTTTCGAGTTATAGATAATATTTAAATGGGTTTTTGCCTCTCAACTGTTTTTTGTGCTTTTGACTTTAATGTAATCTGTATATCATGTGACTTTTGAATAGTGTCAACACCTTTTGTTTTGACTATGGGGATGGCTTTTCTATTTGATGAGTAAATATTTTAGTCTAAATTCTGGATTTTCTTTGGTTTCCTTTGAAATAGTATTCTGGTCAATATGCAGAAAAACAGAAAGGGAAAAGCTTTATTTTAGTTTGCAGCCATGTAGAAAACTTGTGCATGTTCCCCTCTGTTGGACTACGCCCCTTTACATTTGAATCATTAGATTCTTTTTCCTCTACTTAACTTACTTGCATCACCTCCATTCCCCTTTACTTTACAGTCTTCAACCATTGAGAATATTGTTGTTTGATTTCTGGGATGTGTCATAATTGTTATTACTCTTTTTTTTTCCATTGGACAATTGAAACTGGAGAAATATTTGGCATCACATAGTGTTCAGTTAAGTATTAAGTTGATTCATGTGCTAAATGTGTTTCCTTCATGTGCAGCACAACTACTGTTCCTGGTACAACTGATTCTATGCCAAAGGTTCGTGAATCTGATAATGGTAATGCTGAGACTACTAATGATACTGGATCTTCTGTTTGGGCATCAGAACTTGCTAGTTCATCTGCCGCATCAACATCATTTTTTACATCATCCAAGAGTATATTCAATGTTGGCCACAACTCAAATCAAAATAATGGGTCTCTTTCAAGCCCTTCGTTTTCTTCTTTTCCAGCCCCTGTATCTGGTAACTTTATCAGTCAGGATATATTCAGCAGTTTATCTGCTGCCAAAAGCAGTGCCATTAGTGCCATGGCAGATTCTAATGGCAGTAGCATTGCAAGTATGACGACTGGCACAATGGCATCAAGTAATAACAGTTCTTCTACCCCTGTGGTGGCATCTTCTTATCCTACAACTCCCGTTTTCAAATTTGGATCCTCTCCTGTCCCATCAACAAGCTTACCTCTATCATCTTCTGGTTTAGAGCCGTTGGAAACTAAAAGCAGTCAGGATGCAGGAACTGGTAGTCTTAGCAGCACTGCCTTTGGTAGCTCATCTGCAGGGAATAGTATTTTTGGCTTCAGCTCTTCGGCAACCAAAACTGTAAATAGCCAGTCAAGTTCTGTTGGTGCTAGCAGTGGTTCTGTTAATGGTGCCCAGGCTTCTACCACCATCGGGTTAGAAGCCTCTACTCAGACCCAGTCAATTCCATTTGGTTCATCTGCATCTTCCCCATCATATGGGTTAACTGGGAACACAACTTTTTCTCTGAGCAGTTTTTCATCTCCTTCATCCAGCCCTTCTTTTTCTTCTGGGAGTTCATTAATTTCCTCTAGTCCTGCCATAAATGTTTTAAATTCTGGCACATCTTTTGGACTTAGCACCTCGGCTTCCTCTTCAGCAGTAAACTCCTTTAGCTCCAATACTAGTACAAGTTCTGCTTTATTTGGGTCTAGTTGGCAGCCCAGCAAGTCTCCATTTGGCTCCACATTTAATTCGTCATCTTTGTCTTCATCTGGACTTTCCCTTGGAATATCCACTGCTTCTGTCAGTTCACCAACAATGTTTTTATCTACCTCCAGTGCATCAACTCCTCAATTTTCATTCACTTCAGCTGCAGCAAATACCTCAACACAGCATGCTTTTGGAAGTCCTACTCCCACCTTTGCATTTGGCTCAGCTCCTGGTAATAGTCAGAAGATGAGTATGGAAGATGGTATGGCTGAGGATACAGTTCAAGCAACTCCACCTGCCACTTCTGTATTTGGTCAGCAACCTGCCCCACTTCAATCAAATTTTGTATTTGGGGCATCATCTCCACCGGTAGCTAGTTCTTTCCAGTTTGGTAGTCAACAGAATATTGCTCCGCAGAACCCTTCTTTTCAGACTTCTGGCAGTCTAGGAGGGAGTTTCTCATTGGGCACAGGTGGTGGTGACAAATCCGGCCGAAGAATTGTGAAAGTTAAACACAAACAGCGAAAGAAGTAGGACCATTGTTTATGAAAATGGTTGCCTTCTATCAGTACTCGGGGCTACACATTTTGTGCAAGAAGTAAATAAGTTCTCAAAGAGTAATTGCCGGTTATTGCTGCTCACTTGGCAATCTGGGCAAGATTTGCTATTGCTAATCAGCAAATACAAGCTTGTCCGTGTTCTTTGCATTTCTATACTCAATTTTGTAATAGCATATGGTATGAAAGAAACATATGCTGTGCTAGTTGGGATGATATTCACAGGGATCGTTGTGTCCTTGCTACTTGTAATATAGCCAGAATTAGAGTCAATGTATAGCTTAGATGGTTGTAACTTCACAGTTCCAGGGAGCAATCTGTGAAATGATTATTACCGATAGGCATTTTGTGTCTTGTTTGCCATATATTTTAATAAAATGTTAATTTATTTTTTGTTTAGAAACCGATAAAATTATAAGAAAGACTAGGTGTTACGTTTTCGGCAGAAGTAACAAGATAAAAAAATCCATGCAAATGAGAAACATTCAGAAGTGAAGGCTGTCGTGTTGTGGAGTCACAGGTGTATCATACAACAGATTATGCCCCCATTATCTGTTATTATTCTGTTGAAATTGTGTCATGCAACAGATGGAGTGCTATATTTCTAATTTCTATTGATGACAGGTACTGGCATGCAATTAGACCCTCCTTTTATATTGTGTTTGTTCTATGAATTTAGTCCCCATGCACCGTAATAAGTGGCATGCATTTCTCACGATCTTAAAACAACAACCCTCAGCGGGACAATGTTAAAATCAATTGCATGTACATGGACTAGTTTAAAACCCTTCATATAGGAACAAAAACGAAGATGAATGTCATTATGAATAATATTTTTTAACCTTTACTGTTATTGTAAACATGACTATGGGGCAGAGGAACCTTTACCTCACTTCCTCGACTTCTCCAGCACTGTCATGCTTATACTCAATAGCACCATGATACCTACTACCTATTGCCTTCTCCATCACCGATCGGAGGATATATGTAGCCATAGGCATCTTTCACATGCATACTAACCAAAATGGATATCCACAGTCATAGACATCTCTCACATGCATATTAACCAAGAGGAATCTTCAACTTTGATTTCACATGAGTCTTTCCATAAAGATTTACTATAAAGAGATAATACCAATGCATGAGTCCAATTCATAAGAGATTAACATCACTTCAATATAAAATGTTAAGATAATAAATTTACGAGTTTTTTTTCTTATATACTGTTCAATTTTTTTATTTTTAATTAATGTGAGACCTTGACTCATATTTAAATTTTTAATATATTATTAACTCTTGCGCATGATTTTTTTTGGAAAAACTTCTCGTTGAGTTTCTTGTAGAGCTCTCGTTGAAATATTGAACTACTCAATTTTTAACATAACATAAGTAAATGAAATAAATGTGTATTTTAAATTAAAAAAAATTGTTGAATAATATTTTATTAAAATGTTGTTGATACATTTTTTTTATTTTTTTCTTAAAACCCAAGCAAAATGGGGTAAGCACCACACTACCTCTTCAACACTATATACTCAGTAACAGTGAAAAAAAGTTCGAAAAGTTAATCCACTCTTCTAAATCTTCAATCATGTTCCTCCACTAATTACATTTACACATGGAAGTTTGGTAGAAAATAAAGACCTGAATATTTCATGTCAAAAGCAATTTTGCAATTAAAAGTTCTTTATTTAGTATATTAACTATGAAATCGTTAACACGAGGTATTACTTACTCCACCATTGTTTACCCTTGTCAAATAACACTTTTCTAGTGTCTCCAACAATGTAAAACTAAGTCTCACAACTTAGTACCCTTTCACCAAGGTTGTGGCTTTGTCTATTTAGGTGAATGTCTGCATCAACTTTTAATTTTCTCTGATAAAAGCTTTGTTTCTTCCTTTCTGTTTCACTTGATCAAGTGAAATAAAATAGAATTTCGCACATGATATAACAGTTTCAAACTTCCATTAACCCCTCCTCTAAAATTTTATACTGTCAAAAATATGCACTATTTGCTTGTTATTTAAAAATGTAATTTCTTACTCAAGAAGGATGCCACACTATGAAAAGCATGGTGTTTTCTTTTCTCCACGTGAGATAAGATTAACAAGTTTTATTTATTTAATGGCAGAAAGAAGATTCAGTGACGGTTCAAGAATCTAGACAACGTTGGATGATACCTGCATAATAAAAAAAGGTGGAGAAAGAGACAGAGTCGGAGACACATCAGTAGTTTCAATGGGAATCTACCTCCTCGAAATGGAATTATTGGTGTAAAAACCATGATAGAGTACAGATTTTCCACATCACTACTTTTGTCCCATGATGGTTTGAAAGGCCAAAAGTGTACTAAGATGGTGGTTAATGGTTGGTACATTCCTAAATATTCATCAAATCTAACAAATGTATGATCATATCAAATGGTTAATAATACATGTTGTCGTGTCGTGTTAAGTGGGGGTTTTGTTTGTATTATGTAGGAAAAAAAAAAGACAAAAGGGTTGCACTATATTCTCGGTATCATTCTCTGTGAATAGTGATCTCTTTTACATTTTGTGAATATATATATTCACCTTGCATTCTTCATTCCATTCTCATCAATGCATTATGAAATTTAATGCTTACTGGTTTCCATTCTGTAAGCAGTTGAAAGAAAATCATGGGTTCATCCAACCAGTTCAATCAGGGAAGGAAATTTTTAGCAAATAAGCCAAGGAATGAGGTTGATGCTAAAGAAGAAATCTTCAGAATTGATGGTAAGAACAATCATAAAGTTAATGCTGCTCCATGTTTTTGTCGGCTTATGTATTAGTTGTCAAAATCTAGTGATTAGGTTTTTAATGGAAAACTTCTATAGAAATTATGCAACAGAAAAATAATCTCTTCAAGCAAAAACACATTCACAAATAAGAGTAAAAATGGATCTTTATCTTATAATAACTTTCTTATAATATTCTTTTGCTCGTTATCTGTTTCCCTTGTTTGTAGCAGCGCTTATAAAGCCAACTGAAGGTAAGAATTCCGCAGGAAACACAACATTTGCGACAAACTATGGACGTTGGTTGGAAAAACACAATAGCCTTATTTGTGAGATACGGAGTAGTTTAAATGAGGAAGTTGTTGATGACAAACTAGTGTTTCTTATAGACATTGTCATGAAGCACTATGTGGAATTCTCAGAAATGAAAACTAGCGCTGCAAATTTTGATGTCAGCAATGTTGCTTGGAACACAACAGCTGAACACAGTGTGTGGTGGATTGGAGGATTTCGCCCTTCTCAACTGCTCCAGGTAATGCTTGTATACGCTCTTGCATGGAATCAAAATGAGGAGAGAAAAAAAAAAATTAGCAAAATATTAATGCTTCATGGTGTCTGCTCTGGAAACAGGTTATTGTGCCTCAACTTCAACATTCGTGTTCTCAGCAGCAACTTTCTGATATTTGGAATTTTGTACAATCATGTAAACAAGTAGAATATGCTCTTGCACGAGGCATGGAGAAACTTCACCAAATCCTTCATAATGCAACAACAGAAGGTGACAAAGGATTAAAACTGACTTGTACCTCACAACATATGAGATTTCTAAAGCAGGTAATTAATGCATGCATCGAATCCAATTCCTTTTCTATAGGAAAATGATTTTTTAATAGATAAATTTTGATAACTTTCTCTTACAACCTGAAGTGACATCATCTTAGTGTCTTTCTATTTTTTATTTTTTTTTATATTTCAAAACCACTTAGAAAATATCATATCAAGTTAAAATTTTTTGGTATTTGATTTTAAAAGGTGGTAATAACAATTTGTTCGAAAAACTTTAACATGGTCTGTTGTTAAACAGGCGAATGATGTTCGACAGGAATTTTTGCATCAACTATGTGGTCTGCTCACAAATAGTCAGTATGCAGAATTCTTACTTGGTTTGGGGGAACGCCTCCATAACCCTGCTAGCTCACTTTGAACACTCCATCAAATATGAAAGTGGAAGTGTTTATTCTTAAGTTTATATATTACAAATTATAAATAAATATTTTATTTGCGGAAAAGTTTCATTTCCTTTTTCCCAAAGTTTTTATTCTCATACGTAGATCTTCATTAGTTTAACTTATAATCCACTAATCTAGTACATTGATTGAGCCAAAACTGATGCAATTTTTAAAACATGATTATTAATGATGACCATAGTTCCAACTTTGACGGCATTCAAATCATCACCTATCATACACAACACAGCAAATATATATCAAAAAGAAAAATAGAGGATTTTCTTCACAAAAAAAAGAAGAAGGAGAAAGAATCATAATCACGCATAGTTAAAGAATATGAGGTGTAAATATTAAAAAAAAATTTAGCACTGCCGCAGTTCATAGGTTCAAAGTGAAACTCGGACTATTATTAAAAAATCTCATATTTTCTGTTAATTTTGTTTCAAATTTTTTATTTAGAAAATATTTACAAATTTTTTTGTGAAAAAAAAATTGTAAGAAATTGCTACCAATTTTTTTACAAAATATTTTTGTATAAAACACTTTTCACAACAAATTTTGTAGAAAATATTTACAAATTTTATAATTTTATAAGAAATGATTACTCACGAAGGAATTATCTACTAATTAAAAGTTTTAGACAAAATGACAGAAAAAAATATTTTTTTTAAAGAAATTTTTAACAAATTTACAAGAAAAATCTCATGTAATATGAAATTTTTTAATAATGAATGGTCCGTCAAGTTTGTATGATTGAGTATGGTATTAGATTCGACCCAACTAGCTTTTTGAAGGACCAAAAGAACCTATATTTCTGAATCAGAAACTGCATCTAATGCTCATACTAAATGAAATTAATTTTCTTCTTAATGTGTCAGGGTTCTTAAAAGCATTTCCTATTTGTAACTCAAGCTTTAATACAATATCACACCACAAACAAGAGCTTGCAATCTTGTAACTCAATTAGATACAAGTTGAGAAAGTGTTTCTACAAATGATACTCAGAAGATGTTAACAAAAACATAAGTTTCAGCATAGAAACACACATTGCGGAAGAAAGACATTACAACATTAGTTTTAGTTTTTGTGTCATTTTGCATATAATAATTACGATTGTCTAGTAGTAGTTTGTTGGAAGGTGGAAAGAGTTTTTGAGACTCCACTCACTCCAATTTCCAGCTCTGCATGAACAACCTGTCTCTGGTGTCTACCCTTGGATTTTCAGAATCTTGCTGTCACAATGTTGTCACAAAAAAACCTTATATATTCTAGTTCCGTTTTTCCTCATATTTTGTTCTTTATTGGTCTTTTAAGCAGTAACATTCCAAAAGTTAAAATACATTTTGAAATGAACTTTCTCAAACAAGTTTTTCAGAACATATATGTGATACCTTTCAAAACGAACACATAAAATGCTTATTGAAATATGCTTTTCGGATAACTTTTCTTTGCAGCGTGTTCTCTTTTTTTCTTCTTTCTCTGCAGTAACAACTAGAAAATGATAACAAAAACAGCAACAACAATGAAAAAAGCTATTTTTTAAGTTTTTGTTTTATTAATATGCGAGTGTAGTTAGTAACAGTGCATGAAGAAAAAGCCGATGCTTTTTATTGACAGGAATACAAGATGGAATAAAATACAGAGAGTTAATGCAATTACATTGGTAATTCATGTTTTCCCATTCTGAGTTTGTTGTACTGATTAAGTAGTATTAGAAACGTAATTGAATTGATTAACCTGAGTTGAAGATTCAGTTTTTTCCAACAATTTTCATGGCCTGCTTTTCTAATTAATAATGTTCTTGATTATGTTAAAGACTTTCTGGATTTTAACTCTGATTGTCTAACAGATCACACTGTGTATATGTTATTTTTCACTTCCTTCTTTTTTCAGTTTGTTCTTTTTCTTTTTCAAGGCTCATAATAAAATTTTTACAATTGGGTAGGAACTGGAAGCATTCATAAACAGGTATAAATCAGTAAAATAAAAATTCAATCAAATTGGAAACCTATAGATTGACACATTTTAAGTTAATATTTTTAAAACGTTCATTTCTGATTATTTACATTATTTATTATATTATTTTAACATTATACTTTATTATATTTCAATTGTTGTATTAATCAACATTATAGATCACTTGTTGCCCAAAAAAGAGCTGCATTTCATGCAGTTACACATCTGATTGATGCCATTCCTTTGAGATTGTGAACAGCTTTTGCTAAAACTATAGATAATACGAATTTAATAACAAGGAATCCTAAGATATATAAAGCAAAAAAGAATGAGACTGCTAAAGATATACCATTACTGGAAATAATCAAGCACCACTTGAACACATTCGAGAGACCAATTTGATAACTCCCCACATGGCTGCATCATTCTGCAGGTAATAATTTGCAAGTTCCAATTAGCTTGTAAGTCATAACATTTTAAATTCACCAAACAAATAAATTACTCTTAAATTATCTAATTCAAACATTCTATAAAAATATTCCTACCATCAACCCAATCAACTTACCATAAAAACAACATCAAAAGCTTCTCGATAGCAGCTGAGTGAGTTCTCAATGTTGTGGTTCCTACAACAATAATTTTATGCAGTAGAGCATCTGTATTAATTTCAATTTTTTATACTACCTCAAGAACTAGGGAAAGAAAGATTATGTTTTCAGATAAAGCAAGAAGTTAAAAGCTCAAGATCATGGAAGGAGATGAGAGGGACATAAAAAAATACAATTACCATAACTGAAAAACTGCTATGATTATAAGCATCAGTAGTTACAATTACAAATTTACAATTCCCTTCTAATGTGTAATCATTTCTTTACTTAATGAAAATTTATCAAAATAATTAAAAAATAAATAAAAGCAGACACGCTTACATATGTGCCAGCAAACAGTAACATATTCAAGTCAACTAATCCTCTTTTCTCATAAGTCCCTCTACAAGAGAAAAATAAGAAAAAAGAAATTAAAATGTTCTTTAAAAGCTAAAATTACCCTATGCATAAGTTAATTTGTATAAGTTTTCTTATACAATTTCTCTAAATCTTGTTTTTAACTTGTATATAAGTTAATTATAGCTTATGCACAAACTCATTTTATTTTTTTGTTCTTTTTTTCTTCTAAAAGTGTTAATGGATAAGTTTGTTCAAGCAGACCATTAATCACTTCATTGATGTCAATATCTACAACTTACTATTTAATTTGTGTTCAAAATCAAACTTTGGAAAGGACAGTTTGTTAAATTTTAACATTTTTCTTTTTACAATGTCATTTCATGACTTAACTCAACATCCATAATAAATCAATTCAAAATTGATGAAAGATGATAGACGACATAATACAAAACTGCAGAATCAAAATGCATAACAGAACAACAAGGTGTAAGGCTAACAAATTTACTAGCAATAATATCTAATGCTGAAAATTCACCAAGAAGAATTGCACTTCAACTTTAAACTAAATAGCAGGTGGATGCAACAAGGAAGTAAAAATGAAGAATTCCTTCTATGATTGGTCCAAGTTTAGAAGTTTAGCATTCAAAAAACAAAAAGCAATAGTAGTTTAGATATGTATTTTGATAAAGATATTTGTTGAAAAAACTGCCAATCTATCATACTATATAGATAACTGGCCTCAAAATTTCACAATAATATAGTAGAGATCAAGTCACAGTCGTAAGTACCTTTATAGACATTAGCTGAGCTCAAATTTACATGTTACCAAGACAACTAGATGATAAGATTCTAAACTTACAGAAATCCCATGGATATTCGAGTCTCATAATTCAAACCATCAGACATTCCCAAGTCTCCAAGGTGATCGCCAAGAAGGAGAACATTGGTTCTCTTCTTCAATGAGGCATTGTCATCAGTAGGACCATCCATATCACCAAACCTCTCATGTACAGGTGCTGCCATATCAAGAGCGTGCTCATTTTTATTTAAGCTATGAATCAATTTTCCTGTAATAGAAATTTATAAGTACAATGTAAGAACAATATTTATATCTTTAAGTGCCCGAAAACATACTTTCGACAACTCAGCCATGAGCTAAAATGTTCCAAATCAACTCATAAGAAAGCATATCCTAATGAAAGCTTATATATATTTGTTTTGAATAGTTTAAAGAAAAAATGGAATTTTCCAGGACTCTGGGAATAGAGACATTTATCTGCAGGTTTTTTCGGGATGCCGTTGCTAAATTCCTTGTTACCTTCTGTCAGAGGTTTGGATTTGCAAAAGAGAGATTTATTCATCTTGTGGTTGTAACTTGCAAGAGCAGTACATTATTCAATTATAGAAAGTAAATATAGAACTTGCTGATGATAAGTGTCAATTCGACCAACATTTTGAGACACTTCCATACACTCTTGGATCAGTTAGCATTAAGTGGTATCATTGGTTTTAAGATGAAAATATCCACATAAAGACTAGAAAATTTAGAATGTAAGTTGCTGCCCTGAAAGCTACCCGTAATACATTGATCCAAATTAATCAAGGGATTTCAAGTAGGTTGAAGTGTGTTTTGAAAACCTTTGGCTGACATTGGTATGTGCAGGGATCATATCTAGTTCACGCTCAAACTAGTGGTCACATTATTTGAGCAACCTACCACCCTACAAACTATAATGCATAAGCTCAGCCAAGTTTTTCTGTTACAATATTAAAGTCTATGATACATCACAAAAGGTACCATGATCAAATAAATATTTTCAGCTGTCTGTTCCCACAGGTAAGGAAACATTTATCAAAATATGATACAGTACATACATATCATACATTTATCAAAATATGATACAGTACATATAATTAAAAATAAATATAATATATTTGCTTTACTCTATTGACAATAAAACCTAAAGGCGCTAACGTAAGGCCTCAGCCTCAAAATATATATTTGGACATGAATACCGAGATGAAAAACCAACAAATATGTAGCTAATGAATGCAGGAAACATAAAATCACCTTTAAATGATACAAGGCTGCCATTGTCATCAAATACCATTCTGTTGGATACTATCCTCACATTCTTGAAGGATCTGTGAAGTTTCTGCCTTAGGACCTGTTATTATCAAGAAAAAAAAAACAACATATTGCAATTGAGAGGCGTCTACAACAATGGAGGAGAAAATAAAGTCCATATTTTGCAACCTTGCCATCATAAAACTAAATTGATTTTTCAGACCTCTTCAATGGTATCAGCGAGCCCTGCGGAGAATATTAACACAGGAATGTCTCTTTCCTGAAAATTACAAAATAGAAAATGGGAACCAGGGTCAGAAATCGAATTTTCACATATCTATATTACACTTCATAAATTCAACTGATATAAAATAAGCATATCAAGATGCAATGTAAGATCTTATATCTGCCAAAGAAGTATACCTCCAGAAACTCAAAAAGTTCAGAGACACCTTCCCTGAAAGCTATGTTAGCATTAGCAACAGATTGCCTTATTGATTCATATGTAAGTCCTCCCTCAACAAGTAGAGCATGTGTTTTTCCCCACCTGATACACCAAATTTAGAGTTTCAGCAAAATGTAATAATGCCAATGCTGAACATTCAACTTAGAGCCTATACGTCCACCATTAACAAACTCACACACCACTCTTCCATGAGCTTCGTTTTCTCTTCAAGTCCAATAGTCGGTGAAAATTCTAAAGGATGGTAATATTCATATAACTGCTGCCTTTTGGCATCATATTCTGGATTACCCTGCTGCAAAAGGCCATGACTGGCTACAGAAGCACAAATGACTCTATTAGATATGATCCATAGCAGAATTCTGAATGACATCCATTTCTTTTCTTACATCAAAGGGACCAAAAGGGGGAAATAAAACGTTCAGGGAACAACGTACTTTGACCACGATTTCCATTAACCACAAACTTAGTTAACGTGGCATCAAAATCAGCAATCACCTGGTACCATGAATTTGTCAATACAATAATAAAAATAGGAACACATTGCGCTGGGAAAATCTGAAGAACTAAAAAACAATTTTGTAAGTAATTACCCATCATCTATTATGTCACCAAACTACTACAGCAAGTAAATTCAACGAGCACACAAAGTAAAGATATGGAATACTCAATAAAGCACTTAAATTAATTATGAACCAAATGCATGCAGAAACCTGAAGCTTCTGGGGACCACCCAAACGAATTGCATCAATTTTCTTCTCCAACAACGCAGGGTCACCCACCATGAAGTCCGAAGCAACCTTCACTTCCTCCATTTCTGAATTTCTCCCGCAACAAAAACTAGAAAATGATACCCTTTAACAAAAAAAATGTCAGAATAGTTAACAAATTAAAACGAAGGAAAATAGAATACAAACTTTAAACAAAGATGTGCAATAGCAGGTTAAAAGAGGATGAAAAAAAAAATGGGAAAAAGAGGTGGCGTTAAAAGAAGAAGAAGAACCTTGAGGCAGTGTAACGGGAAGAAAAGGAGAAGTGGCGTTGGCGAAAAGAGGTGGCGATGATGGCTTGAACTTGAAGTTGGAAGCTATGATTCATTATAGTGTGAGTGACAGAATCAAAACTTTCACTTTTAATAATTTCTAAAATTTTAAAACTCAAAAACAACTTTTTTTACTTTGATCAATTTTAATAATTTTCTTTTCCACTCACAGTTTTTTTTTCTTTTATTTATTTTTTTTCTCATTACATAAATGTTTTTCTAGCATTAGAGACACAACTTAGAAATGAATGGCTAGAATTTACTGTAGAGAGTGATTATAGATTGGCTTTTTCAAGAATTTGATTGAAACTACTTGAGTGAGTGGTTTATTGGTTTATTTTGACCTGTGCAGATAAATTAGTGATTCATAAATTTTAAAGGTTAAATTATCATTTTGGTCCTTTTATTTGTCATGAAATTTTATTTTGATCCCCACGTTTTTTGTTGTCTCAATTTGATCCTCATTTTCTTAAAAATGACTCAATTTGGTCCTCACCGTTAACTAGACGGTGTTAAAGTCAACGCCACATGTCAATTTATGATTTTTTTAATATTTTTTAAATTTTTTTTTTGAATTTTTTTTCTTTTTGACACGTGTCACTTCACAGTTTTGTCACGTGTAAAAGTGACTTAATTTGGTCCCTATATTTGTTTTTAGTTTCAATTTAGTCCCAATTTTTGTAAAAATGAAGCAATATTGTCCTTTCTTAAATTAACACTAAATTTACTTTTTTATAAATTTTAAGGTGATATTCTTACTAAAATTAACGTTTTTATTAAATATTTCTATAAATATTTTAAATTAACTTTAAATTCTACACAAAACATTAGACTTTGATTTTGTTTTGAACTTGAAATTTAGTTCCTAAATTTATGTGTGACAAGTTATTTGATTTTTAATCTTTACCAAGTTTGTATAATATGATACACTTGATGTCTTTATATATGATGACAAAATTGTTAATTTTTGAAATTAAGTTTGGGGTTTAACTTTGTTTAATAATAAAACTAAAAAAAAATTATTTAAAAATATTTCTATAAATATTTAATAAAAATGTCAATTTTATTAAGAATATCATCATAAGTTGTATACAAAGATTAAATTGAGTCTCAATCTAAGGAGGGACAATATTGCTTCATTTTTACAAAAATTGGGACTAAATTGAAACTAAAAACAAATATAGGGACCAAATTGAGTCACTTTGACACGTGGCACAACGGTGAAATGACACGTGTCAAAAGTAAAAAAAAAATCAAAAAACAAATTCGAAAAATTCAAAAAATATTAAAAAAATTCAAAAAAACCAAAAATTGACGCGTGGCATTGACTTTAATACCGTTTGGTCAAAGTTAACGGTGAGGACCAAATTGAGTCATTTTTAAGAAAATGAGGACCAAATTGAGACAACGAAAAACGTGAGGACCAAAATGAAATTTCATGACAAATAGAGGGACCAAAAGGGTAATTTAGCCAACTTTAAAATGTTAACTTTACCGAGTTTTAATGGAGATTGGAAACTGTTCCTCTTGTTTAACGGTTACTTCCTTGTTTATAAATTTGTTTTCATCACTATTAATAAAATTAAGGTTAAATCATTTCAGAGGTTCCCATATTTGTAGCGAAATCTCAAGTAGGTATCCCCATTTTTATTTGACTCAATTGAGTTCCTATTTTTCAACATTCGTTGCAATCGGTTCCTTTACGTTAGTTATCCAGTAACGGTGCTAATTATTTGCCACGTGTCAGCACGTTGTTTTTTTTATTTATTTTTTATTTTTTTAAATTTTATTTAAATTTTTAATTTTCTTTTATAATTTTTCAAAACAAAATTGCCACGTGGCAGAGACAATGTGATGTGGCAGTGGTAGTGACACGTGTCATTATTGGATGTCAAAAGTCTCAATGTATGTAGTCCCTGTATTTGTTATTTTGTCTCGTCCCTATTTTTTTTAAAACTAAATCAATTTCATCTCTATATCAAATTTAATTTTTATATAAATTTACAAGGGTATTTTTATTATAATTGATATTTTTAACAAAATTAAGTTTATTTAAATGGATATTTTGCACTGATATTTATTTATTTTAATTTAAATATTTATATATCTATAATTTATAGATAAATGTTAGAGTTGTTTTAAAAATAAAAACTTTATAAATTCAAATATAAAATTGAAAAAAAAAATTATAACAATTCTGACATTTGTCAATATTAGAAGTATAAAAATTATTGATATATAAATATTTGAAACAATATTTAAATAAAGTTCAATGCAAAATATACATTTAAATAAACTTAATTTTGTTAAAATATCAAATATAATAAAAATACCATTGTAAATTTATATAAAAATTAAATTTGATATAGGAATGAAATTGATTTAATTTTAAAAAAATAGGGACCAAATTGAGACAAAATAACAAATACAGGGACTAGAGACTTTTGACATCTAATAGTGACATGTGGCGCTGCCACTACCACATCACACTGTCTCTGCCACGTGACACAATGTCAGATTGACACGTGGCAATTTTTTTTAAAATTATTAAAAAATTTAAAAAATAAAAAATAAAATAAAAAGTCAAAAAAATCACGTGCTGACACGTGACACATAATTAACACCGTTACGGTACACCTGACGGAAAGGAAGTGATAGCAACGAATTTTTAAAAATAGGAACTCAATTGAGTCAAATGAAAATGGAGGGACCTACTTGAGATTTCGCTGCAAAAATGGGGACCTCTAGAATGATTTAACCTAAAATTAATTAATTATGATAACTTTATTTATGTTTTAATATTCATTTAAAAGATTAAGTAAAAAATATATGATAGGTTAAAATACCTTTTTGGTCCCAATTTTCGTCAAGTTTTTTTAAATAAGTCCTAATTTTGGTTTTGTGTTCAAATAGGTCCTAATTTTCGTCAATTTTGTTCAATTTGGTCCTTTTTTGCTAACACCGTTTAAATCATTAACGGCCATGAACAGTGGCTGCCACGTGTCACTTCGTGGTTTTTTTATTTTATTTTATTTTATTTTGAATTTTTTTTTTATTTTTATTTTTTTTAAGTTTTTAATTTTTTTTAAATGTACACGTGTCAATCCAGTAGCATGCCACGTGTCACTTCATGGTTTTTTTGAATTTTATTTTTGATTTTTTTTAAAAAAAATTAAATGTCCACGTGTCAACCTAGTAACGTGCCACGTGTTAAAGTCAATGTTCTATATTCAATTTTGTCCTTATATTTGTTATTTATGTTCAATTTAGTCCCAAATTTTTGTTAACATTAACCAATTTGGTCCCTATGAAAGATGTGACCAAATTTAAAAAAATTATAAAAAAAATTATAAATTAAAAAAAATTAAAAAAATAAAAAAAACCACGTGTTGACACGTGACACATAATTAGCACTGTTACTGGACAACTAATGGAAAGGAACTGATTGCAACGAATCTTCAAAAATAGGGACTCAATTGAGTTAAATAAAAATGGGGGGACCCACTTGAGATTTCGCTACAAAAATGGGGACCTCTGGAATGATTTAACCTAATTTTTATATCAAAGTCATAATGATGTGAATTTTAATATATTATATAAAAATATTTAATAAAAAATGTGAATTTTAATATAAAAATTAAATTTGGTTTCAATTTGGAGAAGGACCAAATTGGTTAATTTTAATAAAAATTGGGACTCAATTGAACAAAAATAACAAATATAGGAACCAAATTAAATATAGAACATTGACTTTGACACGTGGCACGCTACTGGATTGACATGTGGACATTTAAAACAAATTTAAAAAATAATTCAAAAAAAAAAATTGAAGTGACATGTGGCACGCTACTGGGTTGACATGTGTACATTTAAAAAAAATTCAAAAAAAAATTCAAAATAAAAATTAAAAAAAACCACGAAATGACACGTGACAGTCACTGTTCATAGTCGTTAATGATTTAAATGGTGTTAGCAAAAAAGGACCCAATTGAACAAAATTGACGAAAATTGGGACCTATTTGAACACGAAACCAAAATTAGGACTTATTTGAAAAAACTTGACGAAAATTGGGACCAAAAGGTATTTTAACCTATATTTTTCATGTGGAAGATGAAAGCCCATGGGTTAGCCTTGGCCCACAGGGCTTTTGTAGGGTTTTTGGCCTTGTGGGCTTCTTTGTTGGGGGCTTTTTTTCAATGTGGGCTTTTTTGGCCCTCGCCCACATGGGCTAGGGCCAAGCCCTGTGGGATGGGCCAAATTGACACCTCTAAATGTGCCATCTATGTGCAAAATAGATGTCCACATGCCAAGCTGAACAAGAAGACACTGCAAGAAGTCTGGAGTGAAAGAAAGCCGAGTGTGTCTCACCTCAAAGTGTTTGGCAGTATTGCTTATGGTCATGTTCCAACTCAACAAAGGACCAAACTTGAAGATCAGAGCAAGAAGTATGTGTTTATTGGTTATAGATTACTTTTGGACTATAGATTTCAACAGTGCCAAAAAAATTACAATAGATGGTATATGAACAACTTACAATTTTTATTTCGGTACTTAAAAAGTTTATTTGGATGAAATAATTTTAATTTCTCAAATATCAATTTTTTTATTTGGATAAAGTAAATTAATTTTTTTAAGGCAAAATTTTATTTTAACAGTATTTAAATAACTCAGTTCTATTTTTGAATCCGGGATTTTAGCTTGACCTATAATATGGGACAACTTGTCTTAATCTTTTCCTTGACTTGTCTCGATTTTTGATTTGAATTGGTTTCACCTTCGACATGGGCAAAATCAATTTGACCTTCGACCTGTGTCAAATTGTCTTAACCTTGGACATGCACTGAATTGGCTTCAGCTTCGGCCTGTGTAGACTCGTCTTGACCTTCATTGATTCACCTTGACCTCTAGTCCAGTTGAATTTGCTAGACGATCAACCTGTTTTGACCTTTGGCTCTGATTGACTTGTTTCGACCTTCAAATTGAGTCAATTCATCTTAAACTTAAGCCAAAGCGAATCAATTTCACTTTTAGTCCAAATAGACTTTATTAGGTTTTTAACCTGAGTCAATTCATCTCGATCTTTGTGAGTAGAGATGAAAAAATACATGTATCCATGGATAAAATTCACGACAGATAGTTAGTACCTGGCTAGCGGGTATTTTAATATTCGGTTTATAAACAAATCGAGTGCGGGTATCATACTACTTGTACCCGTGGGTAACCATTACCCCCAAAAAATTAAATTTAAACTTAAATTTATATTTTTTAAGTTAAATTTAATTGAAATTGTAAGGCCCAATATTTTCTGTCATTATTTTAAAGGGTTGCCCCCATATCCGTTGGGCATAGGGCTGGCCCATGGAGAGCTAAAGACCCTAATCCGCCCTAACACTCTCATTTTCACTCACTCTACAGAAACACAACTGTCTCTCTCAATCTCTCCAAAAGAGCTCTGCTAGGGTTTAGGGTTCGAACTGATCCAAGTTCCGCTCGATCTCGCTCTACTCACGTAAGTTTGTTCTTAAACTGCGCTCTTCTCTTTCTAAGTTAGTTTTAGTGGTTTCTGTTGGGTTCACTATCATAACCCCGTTATTCCTCCTTTGTCACTGTTCTCAGTTGTTAAGTCCACTATTGAAGCTGCTAGATTCGTTGAGTCTGGTTTTGGAGTCCTTTGCCAATCCCTTTCCAGGTAAGGGAAGCTAAAGTCTTTAGTACTTTTCGTATATCTACTTGTTTCCAGTCTCATATCATGTTTTGTATGGATTGTATGCTGTTGTGAATATTTGAAATGCCTGGTTATGTTGTGTGGATATGTATGCATGGTTGTTGCAGGGAGAACAGTGACGAGATCTGATATTTTTTCCCAAGCGAGCTTGTCTTGCCTAGGTGAGAATTACAGAAACAGGCCAGGTTCGTACTCGAGCTCTTGCTCAAGTGGAGAGCTCTCGTTTGAGCGAGGTGACATCTCGCTCAGGCGAAAGGAGCTCGCCTAAGCGAGAACGCGTGGGAACCTTAGCATGTCGCTGCACTTCTAGCCTAGGCAAGGAACCTCCCCTTTGGGCAAGGGGTGGTCTTGCTCAAACGAGTTGGTCTCGCCTAGGCGAGCATTCGAAGAACCTCCTAGGCCCTCTGTCGCGGTCTCGCCTGAGTGAGAGTCTGCAGCCTGAGCGAGGACTCCTGACTTGAGCGAGATCCACTGCAGGCCACACTGTTTTCCTCTTATGGTTGAGTATTGGTGTTTTGATTGGTTGGTCTGTTTCATTTATAGTACGAGGCATGTAATTATGCATTAAATCTTTGAGGTTATGAATTTAATGGATGTGTTGGCATGATCTTGGCATGTAATGAGCATGAAATGGTTGGTATTAAAGTGGCATGGTATTGGTATAAGATGAAATTCTATATTCACTAATTGGGAAGAATGAGATGGTATGGATTCAACCTGGAATATGAATAAGGATGGGTTACAAAGGTTGGCATGAGGTTTAAATGCATGATCAATATTATTTGGTTGTTTCAATATGATTGGTATGTGGTCAGTTCGTAAATCCATGAGCCTCTAGGTGAGACCTCTTGGTGGTGCTTTAGTGGTCGGGACGTAATTTCATGACCCCTGTTAGTGGGAGTTCATGGTGGTGCCCCATCTATATAATTTGGTAAGGATTCAAGGTAAGGTTGCATCCTGACACTCTAAGGAGTCAGTTAGTCTCACATAGAGCGGACTGACTCTTGTGGTGAGAGTAACAGGAGGCCTGAAACTTATTAAGGGCTAACCTTGTGGGGGGGGGGATTGAGACATTGTAACACTTAGCTCAGGGGTGAGCAGCTCGGGGGTGAGTAGAGAAATCCACCATAAATTCAAGCATCCGCTGAATCTGACTAAATTATATGTATCCGGATGAGTCGAGTCTGAGTCGTAGTGTATTGTTTGCGAGTCATAACATGGTTGGTTGGCATATATTCATTAGTCTGTCAAATGACATGTATCTGTATGATAAAATATTTTATACTCTGGCTTACCCTTTTGCTTGTTTGGTTGTTTTGTATGTGATTCTTCTCCTTTTGTGATGATCATCAATTATTGATGTAAGCAAATGCGAGAGGTGTTCAAGGTCAACAGGGAAGGGATGATTCCGCTGCATAGTCTACCTGGACTGGACTTCATTTTTACTTGGGTTTTTCCCTAGGGTTATGACCCATGTACTATTTTGGCTTTTGGTGTATTATCAACTACTGTTATGTCCTTGTACTTATTTCTGTATTGGCATCGTGGTGTGCCTAGTTCCTCTTTTGTCTCCGTTTGAACAACTGTATGGAGTGAGGTTTATACTCCAGGACCGCACCATTATATTTCTGTGTGATACCTCTTTAATTAGGGTTATAAATTAAATGGGGTATTACAGAAATTCAAATTTAATTTATATGTTTTTCTTTTGTAATTTTATTTAGATTTTATTTTAAAAATTTATAAAATATTACTCTCGGGTATTTTTTTTTAAATGAGTATCTAGCGGATAATGGAATAGGTAACATGTTGAGTTTCTGGTTGCGGTATAAGCATTATTCGTACTCGATCCTACTTGTTGTCATTTCTATTTGTAAATGGAGTTAGAACAAGGTGAATGAAATGAAATTTCAGATTTCTTATATTTTTAAAATATTTATAATTCTTTATTCATTTAAAATCTCTTCCAAAATTTCTTAAATTTCATTTTACTTTGAATTACTTTATCTTATTTTAGTGTTAAAAAATTTAAATTGTTTAAATAAATAATATATACTCCTAAATTATCTTCTCCAAACAGTATTAAAATTAATTTTCATATTTCTATATTTTCTTATAATTTGATTTTCTAAAGTTTAGTTTAATGCTACTTTACTGAAATAATTTATTTGATATATAATCAAATAAATTTATTTCACAGTTTGGGTCTCTTGGGAGTGGCTGATTTTTTTTTTTCAAATACAATTTTAAAAGAAAAAATATTTATTAGAAAATAAAACTGAACATAATTATCACAAAATAGTAATTATGTAGTGGGAGAGCTATCACCAAAATATAATAACATAATTTTTAAAATTAAAAACAAAATTATAAACCATTTTTTCTTTATTAAAAACATGAATGTAAATCAATTAAGTAAAAAATTATTTCAATTTCACTTCTGTGGAACACAATTTGTTCTGAAATTTGCATTTGAAAGCTGAAAGCTCTGCTTGACTATGATAGTGTCCAACCACATTTTGAACGTAATATGTCTGAGGACATATTGAATACTTTTTTTCCATAATTTTTTCCCCTAATTACTATTTTTATAGATCTAATTGTTAAATTATAAATATTTATTAGAATATATAAAAAATATTCTCAAATCTTAAAATCTTTTATATTATCTTTTAGAATTAAATTCTGATTTCTTGTTTATATCTTGGAATTAAATATCATCTATCCCTCTCTTTTTATAGAATCTCTTTATTTTCTTATGATTTGTTTTCCTAAAATTTCGTTTAACGCAATAATTTATATAAATATTTTTTTAATAGGAGCTTGATTCAACAGAATTAGCAACAATAAAATAATTTATCTGATTCTGTTGAGTGATTATGAATTAATCGATCACTCTCCCGACATATTATATTATAAATATGGTAAGTAAATCTTTTTAAATATATAGATTATATAAATTATGCTTTAGATTTACAATAAAAATAGTAATAAATAATTTATACTGTGATAAAGGTTGTTTTTATCTCACAATATTAACTGTTTTGAAAAACAAAAATTTGAAATTTATAAAGGATACAATAGGATAATAAAAATATCTTAAAAAAAACTTGAAGAAAGATTGTTTAAGAAGTTATTTTAAAAACATAAAAACCGTTGAAGCCTAAGTCTTGAAAGGTAATGACTGATAATAGTCACATCGAAAGCAAGAAACTGTGGTGACATTTCAATGGCTTCAGGTTTTGTTGCTCCTCAACTCAAACTTGCTATATGTGCAATTCTGGTGCTACCATTCTTAATCACAACAGCCACTGCTGCTCATATATTCCTTGATTGGCACGTTTCCACTGACTTCAATTTAAAGCCTGTTTCTACTGATCAACCTGTGGGGATTATGAATACCTTTCATCTGTTCATCTTTTTATTTGTCTTACTCATGCATTCTTCAATACTATTGTTGCTCATATATTTTGCAGGTAATAACAATCAATGGCATGTTCCAGGGACCCCTTATAAATGCAACAACAAATGATGTTATTCATGTCAATGTTTTCAATCATTTGGATGATCCCTTGCTCTTTACATGGTGTACATATTATGTACTCCTTACTTTCTTTTAATGGCATTGGACAGATATGTTAGTTTTATTATTGTGGGAGGCATCGAAATGTACGAATTTTTATTGGAATAGACGGCGGGTTGGAATATTTACTGTGGGATCGATGGAGAGATTTACGAGTTGTTCCCATAAGGGAAATGACAAGTAAAACATCATTGGTATATGTTGATTGAAAATTTACCGAAGTCCCGTATTGAATGGTAGAGAACAATGAGGGTTCACTGATGAATAACAGAAGGAATTAGAGGTATTGCAGCTACAAGACTTCAAAACAAAATATTATTTATTTCAAGTCATTGATCAATCTATTTTGAAAACCATTCTCAAAAAGGATATCTGGAATTCAATGAGCTAGTAACATCAAGCTCTTTGTGGTGAGTATGAAACAATCGGAATGAAGTCCCGAGAATCAATCAGAGACTACTTTGCATGTGTAATGACAATTGTCAACAAGATGCGCACTTTGATGATAAAACTGAAGAAACAAATGTTGTTGAAAAGATACTTTGATCTTTAGGATCATAATTGATTTTGTTGTATCTTCTATGGAAGAATCAAAAGACATTGATGCTTTTTCACATGATGAGTTGCAAAGATCATCATTAGTGTATGAACGAAAAAATTAATCCATGAGAAGTTGAGAAGCAAGCATTAAAGGTTTCTACCAATTACTTATTCTAATGATTTTAGAAGACGGGGTATACAGAGGACAAGGATGGCAAGGTGCTAAGTTTTAGGAGTCATAGTGATCGATCTCAAGTAATTAACTAAAATATGGGCCTATTTTTGACAGAAGTTTGAAGTCTTTGATGCATTTAAAGCTTTCAAAGCAAGAGTTGAGAAAGAATAATAGAAGTTCAACTTTTACTATTCAAAACATAATAACCGAGAAGACTATATCATTTTGAATAATATAGAAAAAGAGAGTAAATTTTCTATCATAGAAAGCCACTTCCAAGATTCACATATTTTGGTATTGCTTCAGTTTTAGGAGTACAATTCTTGTCTTGGTGTAGGAATGACATACAACAAAGGCTGGATTCATGGGAAGATGGAGTGTCTGGAACAAACTGCCCCGTCCAACCTGGCACCAATTGGACTTATATTTTCCATGCCAAAGACCAGATTGGCACATTCTCTTACTTTCCTTCCATCAATTTCCTTAAAGCTGGAGGAGGATTTGGTCCAATTCGATCAGTGTTGTGTAGTACCTTAAATCCTTTATGATCATGTGTCACAGGAAAAACATATTTGCTTAGGATATCAAATATAGGGACAACATGGAGCTTCAATTTCAGGATTCAAGATCATCAAATGGTTTTGGTTGAAACTGAAGGTTCTTATGTGAATCAAATAGAGTTGGAGTCTCTTGATGTTCATGTAGGTCAATCCTATTCAGTTCTTGTCACAGCAAACCAAGATGCTGCTGATTACTACATAGTGGCCTCTCCTAAAATGAGTAATGCCACAGATAATAGCACTCTCGTTGGCGTTGCTGTGCTTCATTATCATAACTCTACCACACAGGCTAATGGGTCTCTCCCATACGGTCCATATCCATTTGATCTGCATTTTTCCATCAATCAAGCAAAATCCATTAGGTAATTGCATGTCATCAAGTGATGCTCCCAATGCTCAAAAAGAGCTTCTACATTAATATAATATTAGCAATAATGCCTCTAAACAGTTCATGTTTGTGACATATGCAAACATTCACATTGTGGGTTTGTTTGAATTGAAGGTGGAACCTGACCACTGGAGCTGCAAGGTCTAATCCTCAGGGAACATTCAATGTATGGGATGTGCCAATTGTTGGGTAAACTTAAATGTGGGTAGTTGGAAGTTGCTTATTAATTGTCTAGGAGACTGCAAAAGGTTGAGAGTGAGTCTAGCATTGATTAAGCATGCAATAAAGTTCATTAATTGTGAGTTAAGTAGTGGTTATATTTAATGAATGTAGTCAAAGGGTCATGTCCAAAGGCCTATAAAAGAACCATGTAGTGCTTCATTGCAAAATACAACAAATCTGAATATAGAGAGTATTTATCCAAAGAGACTTGTTTGTCAACAAATTGGCATCAGAGCTTGAGAGCCTGAGTGTTTGAGTGAGTTAGAGAGTTTGATCAAGATGGCCAGCTTAGCTAATAGTATGCCCCTGCCGAAGTTATCAAAAGGCATCAACTATGATAACTGGAGCTTGCAGATGAAGACTCTCCTTGGTTCCCAGGAAGTATGGGAGGTGGTAAAAAATGGGCACCAATAACAAGAGGACGCGAGAGAAATGGCGATAGCCCAGCTTGCTACGTTAAAAGCAACACAGGCAAAGGACAAAACGGCTTTGTGTACGTGTTGTACTGAGCTGTTGATGAGTCCGGCTTTGAGAAGATAGCAAATGTGATGTCTTCAAAAGAAGCGTGGGATATTCTGGAGAAGGCATACAAAAGAGATAATCGTGTGAAGCAAGTCCGACTTGAAACTCTCAAAGGCGAGCTTGAAAGGATGAGGATGAAGGAAGCTGAAGGGGTTGCCAAGTACGTCTCCCGAGTTGAGACCGTAATGAAGCTCGGTAGAAATGGAGAGACGCTGTCCGCTTGCCGAGTGGTGGAGAAAATCTTGAGGTCGTTAATCGACGACTTCGACAATATAGTTTGTGCAATAGAGGAATCCAAGGATTTGAAAGCGCTCTCGGTGGAAGAGCTTGTTGGGTCGCTTGAAGCGCATGAGCAACGAAGAAGGAAGAAGAAGGAGGAGTCCCTTGATCAAAAACTCCAAGCAATGGCAACCATTAGGGAGCAGAAGGTTCCTTATACTCAAAACACTTGAGGCCGAGGTGGTACAGAGGAGGATATGAAAAAGGTCAAGAACAAGCGGCCAACAAAACTGGCGTGGCCAAGGACAAGGTGGAGGTCGTGGTGGTAGAGGCCAAGGAGGTTGGTCCAACAAATCAAGAGTTGGGTGCTTCAAATGTGGTAAGTACGATCATTTTGCCAAAGAGTGCTACTCATGAGTTAAATGTTATAATTGTTTGAAGGTTGGCATTTCGCGAAGGACTACTGATCTGAAAGCAAGAAGGAAATGAACTTCCTTTCTGAGGTTGCTGAGGAAGAAGAAGTATTAATGATGTCCAGAAGATCATGTGTCGAGCTAAGTCTGAGCTGTTTTGACAAATCAGTTTGGTACCTTGATACAGGAGCAAGCAACCACATGTGCGGGGAGATGCATTTGGAGATGCATCAAAGGTTGCAGTAAAAGACCAGGGTACAATCTGGTACCTGCAGAAGAACAACCGAGTTGGAGAAATCAGAGACGTGTACTATGTACCCGATCTCAAAAGCAACATATTGAGCATGGGCCAGCTGATGGAGAAAGGCTACTCAGTTATGATAAAAGACCGAGTACTATACTTGAAAGACAAGTCAGATCGATTGATTGCCCGAGTAGAGATGAAGAAGAACAAGACGTACAAGCTGGACTTGAAAATAGTCCAAGAGAGGTGCTTGAAATTGACGTGAAGGATGGAGCTATGATTTGGCTCTTCCGGTTTGGCCACTTGCATTTTGGTGGGTTAGCCGAGTTGGTGAAAAAGGAGATGGTGCCAAGACTCCCGATTGTGGAGTTTTTGTGAAGAGTACGTGCTTGGGAAGCATCCGAGGACCTCATTTTCGAGGACTGCCGAGTATTGGGCAAAGGAACCACTCAGATTAATTCACACAGACATTTGTGGACCAATTACCCCTGAATCTTTCAGTGAGAAAATGTATTTCATTTCTTTCATAGATGATTTTTCAAGAAAAACATGGGTGTATTTTTTGAAAGAGAAATCCGAGGTGTTCCAAGTGTTTAAAAGGTTCAAAGCAATGGTTGAAAAGGATATTGGCATGCCTATCAAATCTGTTAGGTTTGACCGAAGAGGCGAGTTCATTTCATTCGAGCTCATGAAGTATTGTGAAGAGCAATAAATAAGGAGATTTCTGACAGCACCATACTCAACCCAACAGAATGGAGTAGCTGAGAGGAAAAATCAAACCATACTTGGCACGGTCTGAACAATGTTGAAAAGCAAGAACATGCCTAAGGAGTTCTGGCGGAAGCAGTGCAATGTGCCTAGAGGTGTCAATTTGACCCCTAGCCTATGGGCCAGGCCTGGCCCACTCTTCATAAAGCCCATGTTTAGGGGGCCCCCAAATGAGGGGGCAAAAAAAAAGCCCCAACCCCCTTAGCCCCCTGTCTAGTGGGTTAAGGCTAGGGCTAAGGTGGGTTAGCCCACCAAATACTACATTAAGCTAGTGTCAAAGATTAAGTCGAGTGACCCGTACGGGCCTGATAACCCGGACGGGCTCGACGACTCGGACGAGCCCGATGACAAGGACGGGCATGACGACCAAGACGGGCTTGACAACCTGGATGAGCCCAACGACTCGGATGGGACTGACGACCCGGACAGGTGCTACGACCCAGACGGACCCGACGACCTGAACGGGCCCAAAAATCCAGACGGGCCCAATGATCCGAACGGGCTCGACAACACGAACGGGCCCAACGACCCGAACAAGCCCAACGACCCGGACGAGCCCAATGATCCAAACAGGCCTAATGACCTAAACCGGCCCGATGACCCTGACGGACGCGATGACCAGGACGAGCCCGATGACAAGGACGGGCTCGACTACCCGAACGAGCCTAAAGACCCAGATGGGCCTGACGACTCAGACAAACCCGATGACCCAAAATGGCCCAATGACTCGGACAGGTCCGACGACCCGAACGTGTCTGATGATCCAGACAGACCCAACTACCCAAACGGGCCCGACGACCCAGACGACCCGAACGAGCCCGATGACCCAAACAGGCCCAACGACCCAAAATGGCTCAATGACCCGAACGGGCCTGATGATCCAGACAGACCCAACGACCTGAACGAGCCCAACGACCCCAATGGGCCCGACAACCTGGACAGGCCCGACGACCTAAACGGTCCACACGGGCCCAACGACCCAGATTGGCCCAACGATCCAGACAGACCCAACGACCTGAACGGGCCCGATGACCTTGATGGTTCCGACGACCCAGACGGGCCCGACGACCTGGAAGGGCGCGATGACCCAAATGAGCCTAACAACCCAAACAAACCCAGTGCCCTGGATGGGCCTTCTAATCTAGATAGGCCCAACGACCCGAACGAGCTCGACGACCCGGATGGGCATGGCGGCCCGGCCCGCTTGACGACACATACGGGCCTATTCAGGTCGTTGCGCATGTTTGGATCATCGGGCCTGTCCGAGTCGTTAGGCCCCTCCGGATCGTCGGGCTCGTTCGAGTCATTGGGCCTGTCTGGATCATCGGGCCCGTCCGGGTCGTTGGGCCTTTCAGATTGTTGGGCACGTATGGGTCGTCGGGCCCGCTCCGATCGCTGGGCCCATCTGGGTCGTACGGACCGATCGGGTCGTTGGGCCCGTCCGGGTCATCGAGCCTGTCCGTGCCATTGGGCCTGTGTGGGTCCTCAGATCCATATGTGTCCTTTGCCTTGTCTGGATCATCGGGCACGTCCAAGTAGTTGGTCCCGTTTTGGTCGTTAGGACCTCCAAGTAGTCAGACCCGTTCGAATCATTAAACTCGTTCGGGTGGTTAGGCCCATCCGGGTCATCGGGCTCGTCTAGGTCGTAGGGTCCATCCTTGTCGTCGGTCCCTTCCGGGCCGTTGGGCCCGTCTGTGTCGTCTGGCCCAACTGGATCATCAGGCCCGTCCGAGTTGTCATGTCCATATGGGTCGTCAGACCCGTCCAGGTCGTTGGGCTGGTTTGCGTCGTCGAGCATGTGCGGGTCGTCGGGACCATCTGGGTCATTAGGCTCGTCCTGGTTGTCGGGTCCATACGGGTCGTCGGTCCTGTACGGGTTGTCGGGCTTGTTTGGGTCGTACGGCCCGTCCGGGTCGTCGGGCCAGTTTGGGTCATAGGGTCGTCCAGGTCGTCGTGCCCTTTGGGGTCATCGATCTCGTCCATGTTGTCAGACTCGTCCGAGTCGTCTGGCCCGTTTGTGTCGTCGAGCCCGTCAAGGTCATCAGGCTCGTTCGGGTTGTCGGATCCATACGGGTCGTCGGGCTTGTTTCGATAGTAGAGCACGTTCAGGTCGTCGGGCCAGTTTGGGTCATAGGGCCTGTTTGGGTCATCGGGCCATTCCAGGTTGTCGAGCCTGTCTGGGTCGTCGAACCCGTCCGGGTGTCGGGCCTGACTGAGTTATCGGGTTCATACAGGTCGTCAAGCACGTTCGGTTGATTGGGCTCGTTTGGGTAGTTAGGCACGTCCGGGTCATCGGGCCCTTCTAGGTAGTAGCGTCTGTCCAAGTGGTCTGGCCCGTCAGGGTTGTCCGACCCGTCCAGGTCGTCGGGCCCCTCTGGGTCATCAGCCCCGTCCAGTTTGTCGGGTCCATACGGATCGTCGGGAACGTCCTGGTCGTCAGGCCCGTCCGGGTTGTCAGGTCCATACGGGTCGTCAGGCTCGTTCGAATCATTGGGTCTGTCTGGGTGGTTAGGCATGTCCGTGTCATCGGGCTCGTCTAGATTGTTGCGTTCATCCAGGTCGTCGGGCCCGTCTGAGTTGTCGGACACGTCCGGGTCGTCAGGCCCGTCGTTGTCGTCGGGCCTATCTGGGTCATCAGGCTCGTCCGGGTTGTCAGGTCTATATCGGTCGTCGGGCCCGTTTGGATCATTGGGCTTGTTTGGGTCGTAGGGCTTGTCCTGGTCGTCGGACCAGTTTCGGTCATAGGGCTCGTCCTGGTTATTGGGCTCGGCTGGGTCATCATGACCGTCCAGGTCGTCGGGCCTGCCTGCATCGTCGAGCCCGTCCGAGTTGTCGGGTTAATACTGGTAATCAGGCCCGTACGAGTCATCGGGCTTGTTTAGGTTGTAGGGCCCATCCCGGTTGTCGGCCCACTTTAGGTCTTAGGATCGTCCGGGTCGTCGGACCCGTTTGGGTCGTCCGGCCCGCCCGGGTTGTCGGGTCCATATGGGTCGTCAGGCCCGCTCGGATCATTGGGCCTGTCCGGGTGGTTAGGCCCGTCCGGGTCATCGTGCTCGTCTAGGTCGTAGCGTCCGTTCAGGTCGTCGGGCCTGTCTAGGTCGTCAGGCCAGTTTCGGTCATAAGGCTTGGCTGGGTCGTCAGGCCCGTCAAGGTCGTCGGGCCTGGCTGCGTCGTCAAGCTCGTTCAGGTTGTCGGGTCATTACGGGTAATCGAACTCGTACGACTCGTCGGGCTTGTTTAGGCTGTAGGGCCCGTCCGGGTCGTCGCCCAGTTTTGGTCATAGGGTCGTCCGGGTCGTCGGGCACGTCCGGTTCGTCGGTCCCTTCCAAGTCGTCGGGCGTGTCCGGGTTGTCGGACTCGTTCGGGTCGTCGGGTCCGTCTGTGTTGTCGGGCCTGTCTGGGTCATCAAGGTCGTTCGGGTTGTCGGGTCCATACGGGTCGTCGGGCTCGTTCGGGTTGTCGGGTCCATATGAATCGTCGGGCTTGTTTGGGTAGTAGGGCCTGTCCGGGTCGTCGAACCCGTCTGGCTCATCGGGCTCGTCCGGGTTGTCGGACGCGTTCAGGTTATCGGGCCCGTCCGTGTTGTCGGGTCCATTCGGGTCGTCGAACCAGTCCAGGTCGTCGGGCCAGTCTGGGTCGTCGAGCTCGTCCGGGTCATCGAGCCCGTCCATGTCGTCGGGGTTGTCCGTGTTGTCGGGTTTATCCTGGTTGTCAGGCCTGTTTGCGTCGTCTGGGTTGTCTGGCCCGTCCGGGTCATCGGTCCCGTTCGAGTCATTGGGCGTGTTTGGATCATCGGGCCTTTTCGAGTCGTCGTTCTTGTCGAGGTCGTCAGACAGGTCCAGGTCGTTCGACCTATTCGGGTCATCGTGCTTGTCCGGTTCGTTGGGCATGTCCCACATATAGTAATATATTGGTTAAAATACTTTGTTGGTCCTCATTTTTGTACAAAAATCTCAATTTGGTCCTCAGATTTTTATTAGTCTCAATTAGGTCCTCATTTTTGTAAATTGTAAATTAGTATCAATTAGGTCCTTTCCGTCAGTGTAGAACTAACACCGTGAAGTAGGTGCGACGTGTCAGCTCCTCGTTCTTTTGAATTTTAAAATTTTTTTTAAAATTTTTTTTAATTTTTTTAAAATATTTATGCCACGTGTCACGTTTGTAGTGTGCCATATGTCAACCCAATATGATGACACGTGTCAAATTATTGTATGAATCTCAATTTGGTCCTCATATTTGTTAATTTGATTTGATTTGAGTCCTAATTTTTTTTTTAATTTTCAATTTTAGGTGCTCCAAATTTAGACCAAATTTTACTTTTATATAATGTTATGATTATTTTTATTAAAATTGATATTTTTATTAAATATTTTAATAATATTAATTGTATTTAATATTAAGTTTTTAAAGGCTTAATTATCATTTTGGTCCCCTAATTTGTTGGGTTTGTTCATTTTGGTCCCTTATTATTTTTTTGTTCAATTTGGTCCTCTAATTCTTTAAAAGGTTCAACAAATTGAATCTTTTAAAGAATTAGAGGACCAAATTGAACCAAAAAATAATAAGGGGACCAAAATGAACCAACCCAACAAATTAAGGGACCAAAATGATAATTAAACATATATATATATAAGGGTTTTTTTGTGAATTAAAGTTTAGCGGGTACGGATATCCACGGGTACGGATACTATGATACCCGTACCCGCCCCTTCAACATGCGGGTATCAAAAGTACTCGTACCCACGGGTAGTGGGTATCCATTTTTAATATTTTTTTATCTGCGAATACCTACGAGTACAAATTTTTTTAACATCCCTAATTAGTGCTACGGTTATAACAAATTAGATTACTTCCTCATCAAATTCAAGCTCAATAAACAATAGACTTCAAACGAAAAAAAAATGTGAAAAAGAAAAATCACTAATTTCGTGCAAATATAATTTATTCTATTTAAGTTATTTTTTTATACTTTTTCATATCGAAAAGGACAAAAGATAAAATTTTGTAATATAATTTATAATAATTAAAATGTGTTTAAGTTCGTTTAATTGGATATATTTCAAATCCAAATTCATTTTGGATTTTAAATTCAATGTACTTATGGATATATAGAGAATGTATCCTCTTTTTATATATTGTGATAGATAGTTTTATTATCTCTTTCTCTACCTATCAAGTAATTATTAAAATTTATGTACAAATTTTTTTTATACTCACTAGCGTAAACACAAGCTTTGTCGCGTCTGTGTACGTATTTTTTGAATATGCATGATATTATATTAGTAGTTAATGATATTGTAATGTTATTAAGTTAATAAACAAAATAAAATTATATTTATCAAAATTAAAGTTAAATATATTGAGAAAATATGAAAAAATAATTGTTGATGAATGAAAGAAAAAAGAATAAGGAGATAAGTAAATAGTTTTATAAAAATTTGTAAAAGTTAAAAATTTAACAAATAATTACATTGTAAAGGGTAAAGTTAGAATTATGAAATGTGGACACAAAAGAGGAAATCCTCTTCATAGATGAATATTCATAATAACTCAAAAAACTCACAAATATCATATTTTAAATTAAATTATTTAAAACAAATATTTAAAATATTAATTAAGATAAAATAAAATAAAATTACAAATTAAAATATTAATATAAATAAATTTATTTTGTTAGAATTACGTCAAATTAAAATTTTTAAAATTTGAATTAAAACATATATATATATATATATATATATATATATATATATATTTAAGTTTTTTTAACTTAACCATTATTTTAAAGTTAACAATCTTTAATTAAATAAATAAAAATATTTATAATAAAACTATAAAAATGATTTATATTTAATTTCATAATTATAATAATAGTAATTGTTATTATATTATTTTTTTATTATCATAATGAAAAGTAAAAGAAAATATATACATTAAAAAAAATATTATAGTAGTACATTTTATGCCATCCTTAATCCACTGACATTGCAACGTCAGTGATTTAGAAATCTGAACTGGGATAATTATTTCACCAAAATTAAATAAATATAGACTGCATTAGGAGAGCCAAATTTAACAGTTGTTATGAAAAGAAACATAAAATAAAACCTAAAAAGGTGAGAAAGCAATTATGCATATACTCTTCTAAAGCTGGGTCCCTCACAAACAATGAACGTTATCAACAAAAATTAGGTCAAAATCATTATAATTATTAACATTTTTGGAACCACTTGGAAACAAAACAGTAAAAAACTTATTATTATAATATTAAAAATAAAATCATAAAGGAATTTTTAAAAGGTAACAATAAAAATTTATTTTTTACATTATTTTTTAAAGTATTTTATTAAAAAAAGTATTGCATATTTGGAATACATGTCATGCATTGGCTGGAAAGACATTTTAAAATGATTGAACAAAAATTATAGCCGTTGGAACTGAGTCACATCACTCTCTTTCTTACTCTGTTTCAGGAATCCAAGAAGAAGAAAATCATCATCCACTCACAATCTCTGTTTCCACACATCATTATTCTTTAATCCAATTCAAACAACCACATCCATTCCAATTTTCTCTGGTTACAGATAATAATTCCGTTGCAAAACCTCACACGAAGAATGAAGGGTGTGAAAGGAAAGTTTCTAAAGAAGCTCAAATCGATAAAGCCAATCGGGTATCTCAAGCAAGATCGAATTCTCCAACTGAAGGCCTCAGATGGGTACGTCGATTTCCTTCCAAAGATTCCGAGTTTCAACCTGCATGCCCCATTCGTTTTCCGGGAAAACAAACCCGACAAAACTGTTCGGAGCAGCGAGGAAGTGAAAATGCAGGAAGAACCTGAGGTCATAGACGTGGCAGAGCTGATGAAAGACCTTGAAGAAGAAGAAGAAATGGATTTGGAAGATTACAGTGACAACAAAGAGAACATAGGTCCGTGTCCGGTGAAACCCCAACAACACAACAAGGGTGTTTTGCAGAGTGGGAACAGAGCAAAAACAGAGTCAAAACAGAGAGGGGTTTTGGAGGAAAAAAAGTCTTCACCGGCAAGAGTTGATAGTAACAGCAACAGGAAAACCAAAACCAAAACCCCTTTGTTAGATTCCGACATTCCATCATTCCGGAGACCAGACTTGAACTCTGGCAGCCTATTTGATCCGAATCTGCTGGCGGCGTTCGAGCAAGCCGTGAAGGAACATGCTAGAATGGCGGAAGAGCAGAGAAAACTCCGAGTTGAAGAAGAATCTTCACAGAAAGTGGAAGATGACGATCCTGACGCTGACCCTAACCCTTTGATGCTCTTTGAAGAGAAGTGTCCACCAGGGGGAGATGGCACTGTGATTTTCTACACCACAACGCTTAGGGGAATCCGGAAGACATTCGAAGACTGCAACAAAGTTCGCTTTTTACTTCAGAGTTTTAAGGTTTTGTATTTTGAGAGAGACATATCAATGCACAAGGAGTTCAGGGATGAGTTGTGGTGCAGTTTGGATGGGAAATTAGTGCCTCCAAGGCTTTTTGTGAAGGGAAGGTACATTGGTGGGGCAGAAGAAGTTCTTAGTTTGCATGAGCAAGGAAAGTTGAAGAAAATCTTAGAAGGGGTTCCGATGGATTACTCCAATGGCCCTTGTGAAGCGTGTGGAGGGATAAGGTTTGTGCTGTGCTTCAAGTGTAATGGTAGCCACAAGGTCATGGAAGAAAATGGAGAGAACAATCAGTGTTCTCAGTGTAATGAGAACGGGTTGATTTTGTGCCCTCATTGCTGCTAGCAGAGGAAAACTATGTCAGTTATTAACACTTCTGTTTTCTACCTATTGTGATAAAGTTCTATACTCGGTGTGTTCTATCTATTGTAACAGAGTTTTTGTACGTAAATTTGTGGAACTGCATTGTTTTTTCTTTCTTTTTGTTACTTATCATTCTTTCAATTTTTTCACTGGTGATAGGCACTTGGCATGGCCTGTTTGTGCTGGTTCTTGGACCAATCTTAAAGTCCTTAGAATTTCAGATTCAGTGTGCCTTTTGATGTATTTAGTTTTATACCTTAATAAAAGGATTCTACCGCTTGAATCAGAAGCCATTGAATTATCACTTCCTTCTCTTCTGTTTCTTATCATGTTGTCTTAGAGTATTTCATTGTGTTTGTTGATGCTTGGATAAAAGTTGAAATATGTTTGTAAAAGTACTTTTGTGTTTCTCTGATAATATAACATGCTCTTAATTGTTTGAAATACATTGAAGAGTTACTGTAAACGTATGATACCGTGTCCAATAGTCTCAAGAATTGCATTAGTGTTAATTTAATTTGCTCAGTTTTATTTCATTATCTTGTCTTTCTATTGTGCTGATCAGACACTGAATCAGTGTTCAAAAAAACTACCATAATATCATCATTGATTAGCAGCGTAAGATCTTAGAAAAAACATAACAATGCTGCGGAGGACCTTTGATTTTTCTTAATTAGGCATTGAAAATGTTGAATCCCAGTTATGATATTAAAAACTGTAACAGAAAGTTTCAACACTCGTTACCTGGTTCATTATGTCTTCGATAGGTTTCATCTTTTGCTGTGGAGTAATCACAACAGTAAATTCATAGTTCGTTTTGAAATATTAAAAGACATTAATTCAACCAATGCAGTTTAGTCAAATTTCCTATCAGTAACGTAAAATCATCAATATATATATTAATATTCCCGTGAATGGTTTAATCTGCATGCCAAACATTTTTAATCATCTCTTCTTTTCTTTCTCCTCTCCTCAATTTTCACACTTTGTTCAAAACCTTAACATGATGCATCTTCAAACCCCCTTTTTTCTCTCATTCTCAGCATTGTTTCTAGGTTTCTTTTGTCACTGTTCTGCAACAAAATTCACAGTGGGGGATTCTGCAGGCTGGATTATTCCACCATATCCAACATACTACAATAATTGGACACATTCCCATTTCATAACAGTAGGCGATTCTATTGGTAAAATCCCAATAAGAAATGCTCTTATACTTAAAGGATTGTTTTGAAATATCTCTGCTAGATAGAAACATAATTGGAAAGTTCAATTCCTTCCTTCCATAAGATCTATAATTTATTTCTCATGGCTATAAAATATCACTACCCTTTTGAATCTTTATATATTAACATGGCAGTTCTGATGGCTTTTGAAATGTTAACACAGAATTCCAGTTCGATGACAAATTCTACAACCTAATTCAGGTATCACAACAAGAGTACGAGCATTGCACATCACTTGAGCCTCTAAGGATATTCAATAGTAGCCCAGTAATTCTTCCACTGAAGGAAAAAGGTGTGTTGTTCTTCACATGCAGCATCTCAAACTACTGTTGTCTAGGCCAGAAGGTGGTGATTTCTGTTCATGAAGGTTCTTCACCAAAACCCCCATCACCATCACTTTCACCTTCACCTTCACCCTCTCAAGTGCCAATCATAATCTCTCCTCCACAACTATCACCAAATGGGTCTGCTCCTCAACCTCATGGATCTAGTGGCATGAGTAGCCCTCCACCTCCTGCTGGAAACACTTCAGGAGGCAATGCTGGGAACTCTCCTGTGCCATCTTCCACACAAGGTCATGTGAATAATGCAATGACCTTGGCCAGTGGGAGAAGTTTCACTCTGTCTCTGGGGCAAGTTTTATCTATTATTGGTGTTTCTTTGGCTTTTGGGTGATGCAGTAGTGTATAGGGGGGGGTGGAACATGCATGCAGAGTACGTGATTTTACACTAATTAGATTGATTTTCTAGTGGTTTGCTTTTCAATTTAGATTCTCATCGTATTGTAGTGTTGTAAGAGGATATTTTAATTTTCTTGCTTGCTTTTTAATATCTTGAGTTTGGATTCCTTCATTGGAAACATAGCTAGCTTCTTTGTCTTAGATATGTACGTGAACAAACATACTCTAACTCATGACTCTGACTAGGTATTGAATATAGTAAGGACTAGGTATACCATATTGAATATATTAAAGATTATGTATATGATTAATCTCCCTTATGTAATGTATTATAATCATAAAACTATAGACTAAGCCCAAAATAAAAATACTGATAGAAAAGAAATAATAATTGATAAACAAAAGATAAAAGATAAGATATCTAAGATATCTAACATTTTCCATTGCAAGCTTGCCTGAGATAACCAACACTATGGACAGGCATTGACATTTCTGGCAAATCACAACCATTATCTTAAAACATTACATCATTTCAAGTCAAATAAAGAAACCCTCCTTCCAATTTCCATGAAAAATGTTCTAGTTTTCTTTCCCTTCAATTAAAATCAATACTCAACATTGAAGCACCCTATAAAGGGTCAATAAAAATATGAAACACTACAAAGTTTTGCTTACATCTGATAGGGCTATTGTGGTCCTACAAACTGGACATGTCATGTTGATTCTCAACCAAGGATCAACACACTTGACATGGAAGAAGTGACCACAGGCAGGCAGCACTCTGAGTGAATCACGGTCTTTGTAATCCATCAAGCATATGGAACAGCTTGAAGAGCTACTACTAGTGCTACCACACAATTTGGCTTTGGAAAATTGGAGACTCGGAAAGTTGCAGACACTCTGATCTATGCAAGGCTCAGGTGCCTCCACAGTGATTGTGGTGTGGTTGGAGTGTGTCACAGCAGCAGGAACAGAAGGAGCAGTGCGTGGAATATCCGTAGAACACAAATAAGCCGCAAGTGTGACGATAAGAGTCAGAATAATAAAGCTCACTAGCAATAACACAGACTCCTCTGAACTATTCATCATATATGTTCATCACAGATATTGGAAAATGGATGCATTAATCTATTTATGCATGGTTTTGGAATTCCTGCTAGGGAATGACCTTGAACGTTAGCTTTTAATTTTATCATGTTTTTATGTGAAGTCTATTTTGGCATGTACCAAAGTTATCAGATATGTAGTTTGTAGCAGCTGCGTACCGTTTATTCATAGTTCAAAACTATCTTCGATGCTTCCTATGATCGATTGTGACATCGATCTAATTCATAGTCAATACCATTCTTTGTCAAATTTTGGATTTTTATTTGTTTATTGTGAATGAGTTAGAAGAGCAATCATGGTGGGAAAAGGAAATAGTAATCTTCGTTTTATTTTTCTTGGCCATTTGTAAAATGTACGTGTTCGACTCACGAGTCAACTATGTGTAATTTATGAGATATCATTCATTTTCTTTTTTCTGAATTCTATAGATTCTGTTCAAGTTAAATAAATTAAAGGATAATGTTTATAAATTATTCTTCACTTCCATACTTATCCAGTATGAGGCTTTTGGTAAAATAAAATGGCAATAGTTTTAATTAAATAGTTTTTGTAATATGTACTCATGAATTATATGATTTTTTTTATAAATCTTTAATATTTAAAAGTACCCTGATAAATTTAAACTTGAGTTTGATTATCTCATTTAAAGGAAAGATAATTTATTAACCGATATGATAAAAAAACGTTTGTACTGCATGTCTACCAAACTACTTATTTAAAAAGAGGCAAATTGACGTTGTTAAATTATTTTAAATAGTTAAAGAATAATAATCATGGCGAAAATATGGAATAATTTGAGATGGTAACATAATTTGAAAAAAAAAGGCAATAAAATAAAAGAAATAAGTTATGATGATTATCATTTTTCAATGTAGAGGAAAGTAGGTATGAGGAATTGAGCAGAAGTGGATGAGAAATAATTGATAGTATATAATGGAGAGTTGATGATGAATAGAATACAAGAGTGGAATATCAAGTGGAGGGAGGAAGAAGTGAAGGTTGAAGAGATGATTTTCTACATATGGGACAAGTTGAATGCAACCTAAGCCATGGATCAACGCAAGCAAGGTGAAAAATATGGTCACAGCGAGGAAGTAGCCTCAACATGTCACCCTCTTTGTAGTCACCTAAGCAGATGGAGCAGCTACAAGAAGGGATGCTGCTTGAACTTGAACTCTTCTCTACTTCCGAGTATACGAGTTTCGGATACCTTTCAAAGCTTGTGTCAATGTCATCGAGTCTAAGGCCAACCCCTTGTTCAGCTGAGTCTTCATCTGTTGCGGGATGAGATGCTGGAATTCCACCCAAAATATTTAGCATGTTGGGACCTCGAGCCATGCGAAGGCGCACACATGAAAAAGTCACCGTCAGAAGTAAGACCACCGACCCAATTACAAAAGCTACTCCATATGCGAACCCATCTGAGTTAAAACCATAGTCTTTAGTGGATGTGCTGTTGTTCATCTTCGACTCAAAATAGGAATCAGATTTGTATGATGGAATTGCTTGTTATGCTCCTTTATTTGGTGATTGACGAGGTTTAACAAAATTTTATGAGGTAGGCTTCATCGTAATTTTGGGGGTCAACCTTTCTACATCCTTTTCATATTTCATGTTCGTTAGCTAGTTGGCTTCTCGTTTGGCGAGAAGTTTCCGAGTTCTGTAGCAGGACAGTGACTTCGTGCAAAGCTAAATACTCTCTCCGTGTGTGTGTGTGTGTGTTTGTGAATGTAATAACTTCCTAGTCAATTAGTTTTGAATTGTTATCGACTGAGGAAAAACGGAATAGTAAATCCATTGTAGCGGCCAAAATTCGATACTAGAAGACATAAATTAATTAACAACTTCTGCAAGTTGACCATAAATGTGTGTATACAAATACCAGCATTGCGTGTACGTGATTGCGGGTTAAAACAAGAAATATTCAAAATTGGCTTTTTAATTTCGGCAGTATTTTGATTGTGCATTAGTTCTCAAGGATTACTTTGTTACTCTACAATTACAATAATATTTAAGTTCGATAACACACTAAAAAAAACACCCATGTGCATGCGAAAGATTTTGCACAAGATCAATAAACTTTAATATTGTTATAATTATAAATAGACTATTAAAATCATCTTCTGGAGACAGTACAGTTTGGATAAGGAAGGTGTATATAAATCAAGTATTTCCTTTTCCAATGATGAGTTTCATACAAATAACAAGGACGATTCCACATGGTTTATTACAAGGAAAAATGAAAGATAAAAGTATAAAATGGCAACATCTTTACAAGGGCTTGCTCGTGACTGCACTATGATAGAAAAAAAAAAAAAAGAATCTTTAACCACGTATGGATGCCCGAGGGACAGCAGGTAAACCCAGTTCGTCCTCAGTCTGTCAAGGTCAAAGTCATCAATCAGGGTCAGGTATGCTATCATTTAAAACAAAAATAGCAGTAAATGGAGTAACTTATTCAGTTCAGATTCTTGTATTGAACAGTGTCAACAATCACTTATCAGTAATCAGTTAACCAGACCAATAGATCTTGTGATATGCCTAAGCTACACAAAGTTTGACACAAATAATGATGAACACACGAAAACTAAGCAGTGAGTGAGGCACATCCTTCCGATAAGTTATATCATCATATCATACATAAGAATGCGACCTAACATCTCTAAATTTACCATGCTATACAGTACTCCTTCCTGTCGGCACCAACATTAACCCAAATTACTTGGTACAAAAAGAAAGGTAAGTTAATTAATCTTTATGTTACTTACCTATTTTAACCTTAATAATAAACATTTAAAATTTGTGTGTGAATTAAAAAATTAAGTCTTATAAGAATTGTACATAAGGGGCAAAATGTTATACCTGGGCATTGGATCTGCCAGGTGGCACTGCCGTTTGTCCTGTTGGAGCAGGAGGTAAGTTAAGCTCTGCCTCCAAATCAGGTTCTTTATCAGGTTGGAGGTAAGATGGGACCCCATCAGCTTCAGTCTCATTTCCCATATCTAATTCCAATGCATCTAGTTCTGTTTCACCGAAAAGAAAAAATAAAGAAACAGATCACTGAGGCCGCTTCATGATAGAAGAAAATAAAATTGGGGAGAGGGGGTTTGTTCCCCTGAAAATTTGATGAAGTGCAACAACTATCTCAGGCTTAACCAAATTCTTCACTTACCACCCATAAGTTCATCCTCGTCAATGTCATCAGGCACGTTATAGCTTCTACCCAAAGTCTCTTGGATCTCATTACTTACATCCATGAGGTCCATCATCTCATCTTGCAAGTTCTATACATTGCATGGATCAACAGTTAAACCCCAAAATTTTCAATATTTACCAGATAGAAGAAGATATAAGAGAAAAGTAAAGAGAATACAAACATCAATATCTTGGATCTTCACAGTTTTCATCATTCCCTTCAGCTCCTTGTTAGCAGACTTCAGAGCTGACATCTGGAAAAAGGATGGGGTAGAAAAGAAAAAAGCGTAACCAATTGAATCTAAATTCTATATCAGCATAAGAAAATTGAGGTCATCTGACTCTAGAAAACCAAAATATAGTAGAGTTTGTGACAACAAAAGTACAAGGCATAATGTAAAACATCTCTATGAAGAGACCCCTCCCAAATGACAGACGATTCATCCCCTACCTCATGACCTACCTCTCATGAGGTAGGCAGCAGGTTCCAAACAGGGTACAGACAAAGCTCCGCCTCGAACCATGCCCCTTAAAGCGCTACCAAGACAAATGAATGTTTTATAGTGAATATGGGTACCCCAAGGAACGACACTTTATATAGGATACAATTGGCATTGTCAAACTTCTAAATATTTACAGATGGTGACAAACATCTAGCTGATTTGAATTTAAATGTTAAGATGCAATAAATAATACAACAAAAGCAGGCCCAGTATTGCACAAGGCTACCATTTTTGTAGGGACTACAGAAGTTCAAATAAAAACAGTGTTAGCTAACTACTACAAAGAATGTTTTCCTGCATAAAAACATGTGACCAGTATAGGTCACAAGGTAGTAGTCCCTCTTCCAGAGTTCACCCTCGTGGTAAATTATAAGCTTCCCCATACAGTTAGAATACTGATAATAAGCCTCGGCACCTAATAACCTTGGCAAAGGTGCAACAATGCAACCAATCATAGCATTGGCTTTCAAAGAGGGAAACAAGAAGCTTTCATAAATTTATTTGATTTAATTTATAGAATTTTGTTAAAGTTATACGTCTTCTATCATAAATTAAACCATTCACATATTATTGCACAGAACAAAGAAATATCATATACGCAGATGGATGTGGGATAAAGAGTTCCATATAAGGATCACAAAGATAACTATGAGTGCTTTAACACGTACAGTTTGTTGGGCGTCTTTAATGCCCTCGGAAGCAAATTGAACTTGATCGAGATTGAACGTCTGATTGTAAAGCATGTCACGCTGCCCTTCATACCTGACCAAAGGCATAGAACACTGCTATATGAATACAGCTACATAATACTCATTCACGGGTATTGTTATACAAATAAAATGAACAATTATAAATCATTTCATTTGCTTAAGTCCAACTTAGGACACGTTGAGAATAAAGATGCCGAGTACTTCTTCTAGTCATCCTTAGTCCAGGTTATAGATAGCCCTTTGAGTTAAGCAAGAACTATTACCATCATGAATATGTATACAAGGAAAACAAGACTTCTACAACATGATAAGGAAATCCAACATTCCACAGTTAGTACATAACTATCAAAGTGACACGACCCACAGTAAGCATAGCAAAATAACCTGCAATGATTGTATGACATAACGTGATGAAACGAAATACCATAACTTTCTATCTTGAAATGTTTAGTGACTGTAAAGGATAATCAAGCAAGAATTGGCAATGAAAGATAACCTCAAACATCAGTCATCTTTGGTGAGTCAAGCCAATTCAACGTTAATATTGTGCCAATTTGTAAGCACATTTTTTTTTCTTGACATAAAACTTTACTTTTAATGCAAATATAATTTGTATAGATCATACTAAGCAGAAACTAGAAGCGAGAGGTCACAGATTTGAAACACGCACAATACAAATCATCGCTACAGGGAAGTTTGCTACTACTGCAGGTCCACCTTCATTTTGTGGCAGAATCATACGGGTCACATGCATAAGCAGACATGATTTCTAGTTCTGGGTTAAATCTTGTTGACAGCTAAGCCGATGAATGCACCTGTCTTAATATTAATTTTTCTTTATTTTATTTAAGAAAACCATCCATTTTACGATTTGGGGTATTTTAATTTTAAACCCTTTTTTTTTTCACTCCTATTAACTCTTGTCAACGTCTTTTTCATTTTCCATTTAAGCACTTTCAACAAGGTCCCCTACTATTATCAACATTCAGTAACATTTAATCCTTTGACCAATGTACTACTATTAGTCTTTTATCTTCCTACTCTAACTTCCCCCTTTCAACATGGACATTCTGCACTTGCAAGTTCCCCTTTTAACGTCAACATTCAGAAACATTCATCCATTTTACGATTTGGGGTATTTTAATTTTTAAACCTTTTTTTCACTCCTATTAACTCTTGTCAACGTCTTTTTCATTTTCCATTTAAGCACTTTCAACAATTGCCCCTACTATTATCAACATTCAGTAACATTTAATCCTTTGACCAATGTACTACTATTAGTCTTTTATCTTCCTACTCTAACTTCCCCTTTTCAACATGGACATTCTGCACTTGCGAGTTCCGCTTTTAACGTCAACATTCAGTAACATTTAAGTTTCCCTGCTGTGTCTTCTGTTTTCCCATTTAAAGTTTCCCTGTTTAACATCAACATTCAGTAACATTTATCCTTTAACCAATGTACTATTATTAGTCTTTTGTCTTCCTACTATAACTTCCCCCTTTTAACATGAACATTCCGCACTTGCGAGTTCCGCTTTCGAACTTCCCAAATCTCTAAGAATATCAGCTTTCCACCCTTTCCAGACACGCAATTGATAAAACTTAGTGGAAATAGCAGTTTAGCTTTACCAAATTTCAGATCAATGATCTTTAACTAACTCAAAGCTATCCTATTATTCAGCTATTTTCACATATTCAATCATTTCCCATCTTTGATCCACAATTTCGGCTCAGCCAATTTGATTATTTAACAAGTCAAGTAAACTAATAAACAAACAAGGTGCAAACTCACATTCGTTTTTGCTTAAGAACTCTCATGGCTCTAGCTTTAACAGCTTCCTGGGCCGGACCAGGTCTAGTTTTCTTGATCTGCTCTTTATATCTACTTAGCTCGGCATCAAGCTTTTTAATCTTATCATCCACCGTGTCACCTCGTTTAGTAATCTGGAATATGTACACAACAATTAGCAACTTACGAAACCAAGTCAACTGACTCAAAAGGAATAAAAACATCGATGTGAAAACAAATATCAAAGTAAAAACTTAAGAAACAAACAGAAAACATGGATTTTACTCAACAGAATTACGAAGAACAAAAATCCAAAATCCAAAATCCAAATAAACGAAAGACTTCAATTGATAGAATCCTAACTTAAAAAACGAGCTGTAATCTAAAGTATCATTCGTTCCGTTTTAGGGTTTGAAGCATAACGTCATTCATTAACTTAGCTTCAAGACACGGATTCCGGTGCGAAAAGTGAACAGATCTGCAAATAAACGAAATTGAAAAATTGAGAGGGAGAGAGGAAAAACCCTTTCGGAAGCATCCTGAATGGAAGGAGGAGGCTCCTTGTTCTTCTTGACACCGAATACTCTCTTCATCGTTGGGATCTCACTCTACGCCTTTGAAATTGAATGTGGGAGAGAAGAGGAAGGAAAAGAACAGAATGAGGGAATAAGGTAAACGAAGAGACTTTGAATTTTGGGGTTTTGCTTAACGCTATAAACCACCGAATCGGGATGGGAACTTTCTCGTCAATTTCTGAGAGCTGCAATAGAAGCTTCCATTGAAATATTCCTACTATATATAGCGAGATTGCGTTTCCGCTAGTTCATGTTTGGGTAGCAACAGAACGTTACAGGCCCAAATCAAATAAGCCCGAGCCCATTCATACTAAACTACAATTTAATTAAACTGTTTAGGCCATTCCATTCATATTTCTCAAAATTAAATTGTAGAGATATGAAATTTTGCTTATTTTCGAAAATAAAATTTTATGAAGTATGGAAAATATATACTTTATGTTCCCAGGGGACTAAATATCTTCTAAGGGGACAAATATTTTAGTGAGATCGATATTTTTTAAGTCAACACTTAGGTCTATTCTTCAGTATTTTTTTCAAGTTGTAAGTCTTCTTCACTTTTTTTGTCTAATACTTAAATTGTAATATGATATTGTTTAAAAAATTTATCTAAAAAATAGTCAATACTTTTTTTGACAAGGAAGAAAATAAAGAAATATAAAAAAATTAGATTGTTTAAATTAAAAGAAAAGTAAAAACTAGACGAAGTTAAATATCTTTATTTATTATTAATATTTTGTTTTTTATTTTAGTAATATTATTTTAATTGTTTATTCTATATTATAATAAAACATATATATTCATAAAAAGAGTTAATTATATAATTAATTATATCTTTACATAATGTAAATATAAATTTGATTATATATATAATAAAAATAAAAATAATATAAATATGAATACGATTTGTCATATTTTAATAATTTTTGCGACATAATTGATTATATATGTGTTTTTCAAAATAAAATTACGTTAAGCAAGTTTGATGTCTTGATTTTGTATTTCTTTTAATGATTATATATTTTTTTCTTTTTATCTGACTTTAGAAACAAGAACACTCGAATGTTAACGAAAATATTGGAAACGAAAAAAAGTATAAAAAGTTTTAAAAACAAGATAACAAAATTATGAAAAAATGAGATAATTTCTTACTTATGACTTTTTTTTTTTATGATTTGCTGATAAAGTGCTATAATAAAATATGCAAGAAAACATTGATTTATGTTATAAATATTTTCATTTATGTTTACATATAGAATAGAAATATAACTATTTTATAATACTTGTATTTTGAAGTTACGTTATCACTAGTTACTTTATCAAATATCTCACAATTTTACAAATAACTATATACGTATAATTACGTTTATATTCTCTAAATAAAGTTTTTTCAAAATAAAAGTTATATATCATCAAGAGGAATATAAAACACTATATAGACAGACACATATAAATAATAACTATATCAAAAATTTTCCTCAATTTCTTAGTACTTTCACTTGTAACATCTTCTTCTGCTTCTATATAATATACCATAATAACAAGTGAAAGTCATAACTACAAATCATAAAAAAAAAATGTTAAATTATCAATAATAATTTTATATATAATTAATATGCATTAATATTTATTGGTCCGACAAAATATCTATTGATAATGATTCAAAATTACTTTTGTGTTTGATCCTGTATTTATCATGCTTGTACATAGGGTAGAGGGAGTAATGAATTGGAAGCAAAAGTATCTATTACACTTCAACCATGTATCTTACGAGATAAAAGTGAAGCAGGCCTATTTTCTTATTTTCGAAGATTATACTCACTACCATATTATTTTCTTTCATTCATGATTGTTTTTAACTTTTAATTAAAAATTTATAACTAACATTTGTTGATTGTTAATATGTATAAATTATGAAAAGGAATAATGCGTACAAAAACACGTACAAAAAGTATTTGGTAAAAATAATTTAAAAAGAGTTTGTTTACTGATTTATTATAATCTTTGTTCAATAGATATGTCTCATCATATAAAGAAAAAAGTAAAATCTAATAAAACAGAATATTTGATAATAATAATAATAATAATAAATAAATAAAATCAAATACATGGTATCTCTATCAATATAAATAAAAGCAAAAAATATATAATATATTTATCACCCCTTCTCAAGATGGACATGAAGATTGTAAAGTCTGAAGAGGTAACAAATCGAAAAACATAAGGATGTAATAACTTAGTAAACATATTAGCAAGTTGACTTGTAGAAGTAACATTAAGAAGGTGATAAGGCAATCAACAAGCTTTTGTCGAATAATGTAACAATCAAGTTCGATATATTTGGTTCTCTCATGAAAAATGGGATTCTTGGCAATGTGAATAGTAGAATTGTTGTCACAAAAGGCGTGGTAGGGACTAGAAACAAAAAAAAATGCAAATCCTGAAGAAGATATTGAATCCATTGTAGTTCACATGTCAGGGATGTCAACACGCGATACTCAGCCTCAAAAGAAGACTGTGAAACACTGGTTTGTTTCTTAGACTTCCAAGCAACCAAAGAGGTGCCTAAGAAAACAAAATATCCAGAAACAAAGCGTTGAGTAGTGACACATGTTGTCCAATCAAAATCATAAAACGTCTGAATTTTAAGAGAGGTGTTAGATTTATACAAAAGGCCATAGCCAAGAGCATGTTTTAAGTACCAAGTGATTCGTAAAGTCTGCTCCATATGTGGTTCGCACAAAGAAGAAACAAACTGACTGATTTATTGGACAACAAAACTAATATTAAGCCTCGTGTTAGTCAAGTAAAGCAATCGTCCAATCAAATGTCAAAAGAAAGAAGGATCTGGTAGAAGAGCTTTCTCGTTGGCATGAAGCTTGATAGAATGATCAGATGGCATTGGTGCAGGTTTACATCCAAGCATCCTTGCCTTTGAAATGAGGTCCAAACAATATTTCCTTTGTTTCAAAAACAATCCATCAAGAGAACAAGTAACTTTAAGGCCCAAAAAAATATTTAAGAGGGTTAAGATCTTTAATAAGAAATCTGGAATGAAGATGAAGTTTTACATTTTACAACATTAAGTTCAACAATGCTATTACCCGTGAGACCACATCATCGACATAAACCAATAAAACAGTAATAACAAATATAGGTCTCTTCACAAAGAGAGAGTGATCAACAAAGTTTTGTGTGTAGCCAAGAGGAAATAGCTCTGAAGTTAATTTTTTATTCCAATTACTGACGGATCTTGATAAAAAATTTGGAAGGGAGCAAAATAATATACTCAAAATTTATATATTTAATCAATGTCACTAATATAACAAGAGTATATATAATTTAATATTAAATTCTCTTTATATGTTTTTCTCTTTAGAAAAATTATAGTTTTGATATGCAATTTTATTTTTCTTAGATAATTCACTTTATTTTTAATAAATATAATTTTATTTTATATATTAATTTAACAACACGCATATTTAAAAAATTGTATATACACAGGCGCGATAGCGCCTGTGTTTACACTAGTTATGCTTTAAAGAATAAACCTATTTTTTTATTCTTCGTCAATATTACTATTTACAAAAAATTAAGACATCAAAAAATTTAGAGACGTAGTTACTAAAAGAAATATATATTCTACGTACTTACTAAAAGAAAAATATACTCTAAGAAGTGGCCATGAATGAAGGACATAACTAAATATTAAACTAATATTTTACCATCAATAGACAAGAAAATGGAAAAGAACTGAAATAAAAGTAGAAAGGATGAATTTGTGTGTAACTTTTTTATTTTATTTTTTTAAAAACAAAAGATATGCAATAGTAAGATAAACTTAAAAGATAATCAGAGAGAACACGAAAAATATCTCAATACAATTTATAATTCTTACTATATTTAAAATTTATATTTTATTATTTACTAACATTAAATATTATATTTTATAAAATAAATAAAATTCTATCTACAAAATTTAAAAATTTTGGGGGAGGGGGGCATAACCCCCCTTCCCATCAAGAGCTGTCAAAATAGGTTGGAACCCGCGAGCCAATCCGGCTCACCACGGGTTCGGGTCGGGTTGGGTTGAAATTTTTTTACAAATTTCAATATGGGTTGATTTTTGACCCGGCTCATCTAGAACTTGGCTCATCCGGGTTGAACCCGTGGTGAGCCGGGTTGGCTCACCAACCCGTAGATAAAAGGGTCAAACAAATGTTTTTTATTAGTTGCGCTTTATATTTGGGTCATGTTAGGTTGTTTTTTTAGCTAACACATAAATCATTTGTATCTTTTTATTTTGATTTGTATTTGGATTGTATTAAAGTTTATTTAGATTTTAATTATAATTATAATTTAGTTTTGACTGAAAAATAAATAAAAAATTGTATTTTTTTAATTAAATAAACTCGTGAGCCAACCCGTTTAACTCATCAACCGTGGTGGGTCGGGTCGGGTCGGGTTCAAACTTCCCTCTTTGCAATGCTTTAGTCATCATATCAGTACCATTATCATCTGTATGAACTTTTTCCAACTCCAACAACTTAGCATCCAAAGCATCACGTATCCAATGATACCTCACATCAATATGTTTGGATCTAGAATGAAAAGTTGGATTCTTACCAAGATGG
>Ga0214545_1000287_pt1 | contig 73460 bp, 37 predicted proteins | sample CNSS4metaG_FD_160064 | JGI IMG/M metagenome (GOLD analysis project Ga0214545, IMG submission 160064) | Root nodule microbial communities from cowpea collected in UCLA plant growth center, Los Angeles, California, USA - CNSS4 | ecosystem: Host-associated > Plants > Roots > Nodule | place: USA...
AAAGAATTAGGAAAAGGGCAAGATGAACCTTCATTGTTCAGTGACAGTCAAAATGCCATTTGTCTTGCTAAAAATCCAATTCTTCACTCCAGATGCAAACACATTGAATTGAAGTATCATTTTATCATAAACTTGATAAATGATGGAGATTTGATTTTGTTGAAGATTCCAGGTGCAGAGAATCCAGCTGATATGTTGACCAAGACTGTCACAACAACTAAGTTGAGGCTTTGCATTGCCTCAACTGGCCTTCGAGAAAATTGATGATGAAGGCACTACACTAGGTGGTAATGTAAATCAAACCCCAAGTGGGAGAATTGTTAGTATTATGGTGCTTGATTTAGTCCCACATCACTTAGAATAGTGAGATGTGGTTCTCTATTTTACTATATAAGAGACTCTGTGAAAAGCTTTAAGATACACTAGAAATACAAATACTTCCTAGTGTAGTCGTGGAAGTAGGCATACACATTGTACGCCGAACCACGTTAAATTTTCTGTGTCTATTTTTCTCTCCTTTATTCTTTCCTTTATTGCCTTGTTCCTAACAATTGTAAGCCCCTTTTTCTGTCCCAAAAGGGTTGGGCCTGACCTTTTGTAGGCCCAAGGCCAGCCCCTCTGTAGGTTCCCAATGTAGGTGTGTTGGATATGACAACACCATGCAAATTGGTTATTGGCTAATACTATACAAATGTAGTATTCAATGACAGACATGAAGTGTGCTAGGATTTACATAATTTCCAAGTCGTTGCTGCAAACAGATATTTTTGGGAACTAGGGTTGTCATAATGGTGTGGCACGCGTGTTAGTCGATCAACTCGGTGGCTCGGGTTTTAACTCCTTAACTTGTTTTAATTCGGTCTGCGTAATTTTTTAAATTGATGAACTATATCCTGTTTTGGTGGTTAAAAGTTTTAATTTTTTTTAAATTAAAATTTAAAGTTTAAATAATTAAAAATTAAATTTTAATATATTTTTGTAAATAAGTAAATATAAATTATTGTTATAATTTATATTTTTAATTTTTATATACTAATTTTTGATTATTAGTTACACTAAAGTAATTTAATATATAAATATAATAATTATTTTAATTTATATAATTAAAAATATTAATTAAATAAAAATTTAAAAAATGTTTATATAATTAAAAATGCTTTAAATATTTATTTATAAGTATATATACAAATAAATCTTGGAAGTAAAAATTAGATAAAGTAAGAAAAAAAAGTGAAAGGTCAATCTGTCAATCAATCTTGTGACATGACGGATTACAATTTCTAGTTTGTTTGTTTGTGACAGGTAAGAATGTCAAAAAAATCTGTATATTCGCGGATAAAATCCACAATGGATAGGAAATGAATATTAAAAATCGATATCTGCTACCTGTTGGTACGGATATTTTTGACATGTTAACGAGGCGGGTACCAGTGGCGGAACTTGACCAAAAATCCTAAGGGGCCAAATTATATTTGTTATATATAAATTATTTTTTAATTAAAAAAATTAATTTCTTTACATCATTTTTTTTATTCAAAATAAGCACTCATGACAATAAAATCTAAACAATATAACAATAATATATATAAAAGAATAACATAAAGTTTATCATCAACAATAATATATAAAAAAAAAACAAAAGTTACCTTTATTCAGAGTGCTCCTTTACGTTTTTTCAATGACTTAAAATCTTCAATAATTGAATCAAAGCTGAAACTAGTTGCAATATCCCTTTCAATATAGATTGTCACAGTGCTTGCTAAAAATTCAGCCTCCATCTTATTTCTCAACTTGTTCTTGATTATTTTCATTGCAGAAAAAGATCTTTCAGTTGTAGTTGTAGAAACTAGAAGAGTCATGATAAGACAAAGTAATCTATTTATCAAGTAGTAAACTTCAGACTTTTTTGTTGTTGCCAAACATGTACATAACTCTTGCATTGTTGATAAATTCTTCAATATTTGGATTCTCGTGAAGTTTCTCAATTTTAGATGACGTAGATGCATTTTTTTCATTTTCATCACAAGCCTTCCTCTTGAAAAAAGAATCAATTCTTTTACTCTTTATCATAATTTTTCTAATATAAATTTTTCACCTCTCACCTATTTACAAAAAGATAAAATTATGAATACTTCAAATTAAATCTTAAAAGCAAGACTCAATATTTTAAGAAAACTAATAACTTCTAAATGATTAGCTTCCCTTACCTTAGAGTAATTCCTAATCTTGTTCTTCCCTTACACAATTTCAAAGCTTAAAATAGCTCTATCTACACAAAGAAGAGTTTGATAAACAATTAAAGCATAATTTTATGATCTCTAACACATACATGCCAAGAGCGTAGAAAAGCCACATACAAGAGAGAAACATATTGCTTCAAAAATAAAAAGGAAAAGATGAATGTACTCAAAAGAAGAAATTGTTCAGTCCAAAATGTTTCTTAACTCTTCAATTTTGTGATAGTGCAATTTGATTTTGAAAATAATAAGGAATTGATGGTAAAAATTGAGATGAAAATAAAACAGGAGAAAGAGATGAAGACACAGAAGAGAGAAACCAAATAAAAAAGTATAAGAAATTATAATAAAGAAAAAAACGTGATTTTTAAATTTTAAAAAAGATTTTTCAAACTAAATTAATTTAAATAAGATAATAATATATAAATAAAGTAATAATATATAAATAAAGTAGTAAATATAAATATATTTTTAAAAATATATAGAAAATAAAATAAAATTAATTAATATAAATAAAGTAATAATTTATAAATATTATTTTTTAAATATATAGTAAATAAAATTAAAAAAAATGGTTGGGGGAGCCGTGGCTCCCCTTGTCCCTTCATACTTCCGCCATTGGCGGGTACGTATATCATACCCGTACCCGTAGATACCCATACTAGCTAAACTTTAATATATAAAAATACACTCATATATATATATATATATATATATATATATATATATACATATTAGTAAGAAACTTGTCTTCTCTTGTGTCTTCTCTTCTATCTTCATTCTTCCAACTCTTCAAGTATTAGTATGTTGTCTTCTTCTCTTTGACATTCTTCTCTTTCATTTCTTTGAAATTGGGCATATACATCAAATAATGGAATCAAAATAAGAATACTTGGCACATGGCAATTGAGGTTTATTATTTGTTTATTTTTCAGGAATCAATCGGGGAAAGTGAGTTTGTTGATCAAAGAACTAATTAAAGAATTTCCATTGTGTTGAACGTTATTTTATTTACTTTTATAATTATTTAAACTTTATTTAAAATGTATGAAAATGATGTATTTTATTTGAATTTATGATTAAATATTTATTTTTTAAATAATTTTGTAAATATCTGTGGGTAACCGTGGATACCCGCAGATATGAAAAAAATAGGTGGCTACCCGCATAACAGATAACCAACGGATATGGGTACAAGTACGAGACGAATATTTATCCAGCAGATAGATACAGGGAAGCTACTACCCGTACCCTGCCCGCAGTAGCTTGATTTGACTCATTTTTAGTATATTAAGATTGTGTTCTTTTGGAATTAATGATTTGAAGAAGAGAGAAAATTTTTTTGAAAGGATTAGAGAGTAAAGTTGATATTGTTTCTTTTAAAGGATTTGAAGGTGATTTTGGAATAGATTAGAGGACATTTTGTGAAAGTTTGAAACTGAATTGACTGTTGTGACATATTAAAAAAATTAATAGATAAAAAAATTATATTACCAAAATTTCCCTATTGTTAAAAGTAATATAAAATGATATATAAATAATTTATAATTATTTTTATAAATTTTATTGAATGATTGAAATTATAAAAAAAATGAATAATACAATATATTTGGTACGAAAATAAATTTAATATGTAAGGTGCCGTAATTTATTTACATGGAAATTTTATTTTTAATAGTTAATTGTAGAAGTAATAAATTTTTATTGTAATCATAATAAATTTTTATTTATGTTATTAGTTTTTTATTATATTGAAATATGAGAGAGTAATTTCGTAAGTTGGAGTACTTTACATGCACAGAAGGATTGCATTTTAGAATGAATCCCCTAATCATTACTCGATATCACCTTCCATCACTCTTTACTAATCCTTTCTTCCCATTCTACATAAACAATAAATTCTTCCAAAAGAACATAGTGTAAGAGCATATCAGACTAAAACAAATTAAACTAATCGGTCACTTCCATTGAAAATATATTTTATGTCCAAATATCCATGTATAAAATTTATTCTCTACATTTATATTTAATCAAGATATTGTTATTGATGTTTAAAATATTTTGCCCATGCAAAATTCTACTGTTTTGAGACTGGTGCCAATTTTATTATTACTTTTTTTTTTCTGAAAATGGTTGTTATGATGATATATGGGATAGTGCAAAAACAAAGAACAATATGTAATTTTTTTAGTTATTTTTGAGGTATAAATTGATTAACTAAGCGTTTGCCTATCCCAAAGGTTTGATGGAAAATAGTCAAATAAGTTGTTATAAATTGTTTAATTAGTTGCGGTCATTGAATTTAATTTTATATAGTATATTTTCGATTATTGGATGTTTAAAATTTGGATGGAAGGGAGAAAAATGGAAAAAAAAAATCAACAATCGCATATATAATCCCATAATAAAATCTACTATGATATTTTCAAAATAATTTATTGTCTATTCTCGAATATTTGTTCAAAATGGATAAAATTTATTATAAAATATTTTGAAATATTAAAAGTTAATTTTGAATTACATTTTAAATATATATTTTATCTTAATATCTATAAAATATATGATCAGGAAACTTTTAATACATTCTTAATCATATTTTCTAAAAGTATAAACATTTTAAAAGGTCTTTTCGCATTCTGTGATAATTAATAGGTGCAAAAAGAAATCGTAGGGGTGTCCAGGGTAGAACTGAGGATTTCATGGTTGGCCCATTGAATTCTGCGTTGGCCCGTTTGAGCTTTGAAATACCAACAATAAAAATGTTCAAAATGGTAACATCATAATGATTACATAGTTATTATCTTGTCACTAAGTTCTTAATTATCTGTCACCAGAATTGTACAATTTCAATATTACTTCTTCTGAATTTGAATTTTCTTTTAATACATCAACAACGTTATTTTCTCTCATTTAAAGCCACTTTTGAAAGTTAAGTGTCTTTCACATACAATGACACATAAAATAACAAAAATTTAATGCGCATGGCATGTGATATCATCTTTTTGAAGCCATTTCTTCCACACATGGTCTTGGAGAAACTTGAGGTTTGAAAATCAGTTGAAAATGTCAATAATAATAATAATAATTATTATTATTAGAATAAATTAAGTAAATATATTTTGGTCTTTATGAATAATTACTAAAAAAAATGTGTTAAAGCAAGTTAAAATAACTTGAACGATAACTACACATACCCCTATTGTCCTAAAACAAAATAAATAAACTCAAACTTTTTTCATTTTGTCAAATAATTGTTTTAGTCTCTGAATATGGTTTATCCACGTCAGAACACGTGCTTTGAGTAAAGAAAAGAAAACCACGTATTTCCTCCCTGGAGCGTGGGGACCACATTCACGGACTGAACGTATACGTTCTCCTCACTCCTCTGTTTTTATTTCTTTAAGAAAAATTGTAATTAATTAAAAAAAGACAATACACGAAACAAACAAAAAGTACCTATATTATCGCCATGTACATCACTAGCTACGTCATCATAGAAAAAGACTAATACTTTTTATACGTATATATTAAATATAAAAAGAATTTTTTTTTTCACTGAAATTGGCTAATATAATATATACTTATATACTTGTATAATATATTAAATAAAATAATTAATTTTTTTAATATATTTCGTCGCTCATAGGTATTTGTGAATGACTTTTTTTAAAACAATATTCCGTTTATTGAAAAAAATATTCAGTTCAGATGGCACCTTCCCTGTTCTTGCTAACATGACAATTGAACCTTCTCATGTTAAAGTCGTCTATATTGGTCTTCGTAAATTGTATGATTATTTAACATAATTGATTAAACAGATTACAAAAACAAGACTTTAACTTAAATTAGAAAATAACGGAAACAATATTTACAACAACTGCATAAGTCTTTTATTTGAGCATCTCTGACTAATTCTCATAATGTGAATTTGATTTGTTTATTTTTAAATGCTAAATTGGAAGAATAATATTTATAGCATTTTTAAATAAGATTTTTAAGTTGAAATAAATGGACACACACACTCTTTGCATGCCAAACCCTAGCTCATGCCCGTGGCCAATGAGAGAAAATAGTTTCCCAAAAGAAAATATGAGAAAAATTATTTTCCCAAGATAGAGAGTGCATGTTGACTAACTCCCAACTAACACAATTTCATTTTATTTTAATTTTTATGGACAGAAGGAACAGAGGTAACCTTTGGGTGTTGTTGTACTCAGTATCTATATAGAGAGAGTGGAAGTGAGAGAAGCATTAATTGAGAGATTGAAAAATGAACGGATTAAGAAGTGAACGAGCCCCTCTCTTGGAATCCGAGCGTGGCGTAAGTCAATTTCTCTTCCTCTCCACAGTTTTTCTTGGATTGTTCCTTCTTCTCTACTACAACACTGTCATTTGTTGCTACTTCTGTCATCAATTCAAAAAACAAACGCTTATTCAATGTAATTCACTGCCTCCGGGATGATGATGATAATGATGATAATAATAAATCATATTGTACTCTTTTAATTGAATTAGAACTTTTTTTGAGATTTTTTTGTAGGTGTTTAAACTTGTTCTTATATGTATATATCACTTTCTGTTAAGTTGTGTTGTGGAAACTGCGCTCAGTTGAAAACAGAGTTGAAGTCTATACTGTTTTTTGTCATTTTTCGGATTCTATTTGTTTTTTTTTTTTCATTTTGAGGCATGTATGAAATTAAAATTTATACGGGAGATCATGGATTTTTAACGGTTTCACACTGAGGAACTCGTGTATGCTTTACTGGCCTAGGTTTTACCCAGTCACTGTTGCTCCCTGAAACTATTAATTACGTCCCCAATTCTTGGTATGGTCATGCGTTTTTCTTTGGTGAATTGTATGGTTATGGATGGGTACAGTACAGTCAATGTAAACATCTGCGAAAGGGTTGTGGGCATTTTGGACATATTTCTGCGACTGCATTTATCGATGTGGTACTTCGTTAATTTTTGAAACAATACAGGGACGAGGAAAGACGGATGGTGGCTCGGAAGGTCAAGTAACAGACCTTGAACACGGTGACGCAGTGCCGGTAATTACTGTACACGCATAATTAAATCTCTCTGTAACATCTCATAGCATTAGCATCGTGTTAATATTTGCATTTGCTAACTTAATGCGTGGATATTACAGGCGGCAAATGTGGGATTCTGTCGGGTGTTTTCACTCGTAAGTGGCCAATGTTTCTTTGGATGAATTGCTGCCATGTTATTGTGATCATTAAAGCTGCTTCTTTTGTTCGTTTGAAATTGATTGCAGGCAAAACCTGAGGCTGGAAAGCTGGTGATCGGTACTGTGGCTCTTCTGATTGCAGCCACATCAAGTATCTTAGTTGTATGCTTCTTTTAATACCTCCCTTTACCGGTCCATCTCGCATACAGAGATACTAAATATTATGTCAGCGTGTATTTATGTTATTTGCTGTCACCATTGCTGAATGTAAGTTTCTACCTGCTTTCTAATGAACATGGAAATATTCTTGCTGCAGCAAAAATTTGGTGGGAAAATAATTGACATTGTCTCTAGGGACCTCCGGACTCCAGAGGAGAAAGATGAAGCTTTGGATGCTGTTAAGAACACCATACTAGAAATCTTTCTGATCGTTGTCTTTGGGTATGATCCTTGCTTGAGTACTTTCCAATTTATCATAGACATAGTTTTTAATTTATCACTGAGTTTTCATGGTTTTCCAGATCAATTTGCACTGCACTTCGAGCTTGGCTTTTTTATACTGCCAGTGAAAGGGTTGTTGCACGGCTGAGAAAGAATTTGTTCAGTCACCTTGTAAACCAGGTAATACAGTAATTACTCTTGCTTTGCATCACTTTTAGATGTGTTAATTTCTCCGAGCACTGAGCAGGCTTGTTTATTATGTATGATGTGTTCTCAGGAGATAGCTTTCTTTGATGTTACTCGAACCGGGGAACTTTTAAGTAGGCTATCTGAAGATACACAGATCATAAAGAATGCTGCGACTACCAATCTTTCTGAGGCCCTGAGAAACTTTTCAACTGCATTTATTGGTCTGAGTTTCATGTTTGCAACGTCATGGAAGTTAACGTGTGAGTTATTCAACATTGAAGAAATGCAAACACACAATTATGTATATCCTAATCAATGTTTTCAAAAAAAAAAACTGGTCATTGAATTGGTGGCAGCTTGGTTCATTCATGATTCAACTATAGTCAAACCAGTGACAGTTAATTAAATATTTCAATATCGTACAATTTATTAAGCAATGAAACATAAAATGATAAGAAATCAAATCAGATAAAATATAACATTAGCATAAAAGGACCTTATTGTAAATCCTGTGTAGACAGAAAAACAATAAATAATAGTTAACCACATTTGGCGAGAGTGGACCTTATACATGTATAATTATTTGTCTCAGAAACATATCGTTGGTTGAATAAAGGATAGAAGAAGTAAATAAATAAAAATAAATAAAAAACTTGTCCAAACTGGTTTTTTGCCACTGGTTTGAGTTGTTCTCTAAATGTCTGATCTTTCAATTTTTCTAGATTGAAAACTGAGCCACTTCACTGGTTTTCTGGCCAAACTGGTTCACCTGTGTTTTTTTATCCATTATCCTAACTTTCTTTTTCATCAACTCTTGCAGTGTTAGCTTTGGCTGTTGTACCTGTTCTTTCCGTTGCTGTTCGCAAGTTTGGCCGTTACCTGCGTGAACTTTCTCATAAAACTCAAGCTGCTGCTGCACTAGCTTCATCAATTGCGGAGGTATGCCTTTTACACCAAACAGATATCATACGAAAAGATAGTTTAACTTATTAATTTCATCTGTGTGGCACAGGAATCCTTTGGTGCAATAAGAACAGTAAGATCATTTGCCCAAGAAGATTTTGAAATAACGCGCTACTCAGAGAAAGTTGATGAAACACTTAATCTTGGACTTAAACAAGCTGTGAGCTAGCCAATTATATTTTGTTACATTGTGTAACTTCTTTTCTTTTCCTTTACAACATTTAATCTTATATGTATCTCTTTGGCAATGCAGAAAGTTGTTGGACTCTTTTCTGGAGGCCTTAATGCTGCATCTACACTTTCAGTTATTGTAGTTGTTATATATGGAGCTAATTTGACAATCAGGGGTTACATGTCCTCTGGTGATCTTACATCTTTCATTCTTTATAGTCTCTCAGGTAAGTTCTCTTTTCTATTTCTCCCATTTACATTACAGTGAAACCGGGAATATTCACATTGAAAGTATGTGCATGATCCATGGATATTTGCTATTAGTTGGTTAAGATTCTTCTTGTTTATTCTCTTGATTTATTTCAGTGATAATTTAACTGTTGTATTTGAACTACCTGTGATGTATTGATATTGACTCAGCTCCTTTTTCTTCTTGCAGTGGGTTCTTCTATATCTGGTCTGTCAGGATTGTATACAGTAGTTATGAAAGCTGCAGGTGCTAGCAGAAGGGTATTTCAACTTTTGGATCGTACCTCATCGATGCCCAAGGCAGGAAGTAAATGTCCACTGGGGTCAGTTTCATTTAATTCCTAAAATATAATTTGAGAAATTCTAGCAACACAAGACAACACACTTTGTACAGTAGGGTGAAATTAATGTGGTACCCACTAAATAGGAGGCAGGACCCCTGTCATTGAGTGGAGTCACTCGTGAATTTCACCAAATAGTATAGAGTGTGTATAGTTGTAAATCTATTATGCTATTCATTGAGAATTTGTCTATCATTTCACCAATTATGTATTTTACTATCCTTGAACTTGGTCTAGGATGTGCAGATGAAGGAGCTTACTTTTTTGGAATCTTTTACTAAATGATTTTACAGTGTCCTGATTATACATTCAAATCCTGTATTCCCTATAAAAAAGTGGTTAAACTCATTATAACTTAAACCTTATGATATTTAGACACTCATGCCTTGTTTGTTATTGTTTTTAAAAACAGTTTTCTATTTTTGTAAAATTTGTTTGTCTCCTAAGCACATTTGAAAACGCATGTCTCCTGAACACATTTATGTCTTTTTAAAGTTTCTCTCTAGCGCTTAAACAAAAGAAAAGAGGATTAGAAAACATCTCCGTGCTGTTTATGTTTTTTGGTTTTTAAAAATTTTGGATGATAAATTGATAGTACTGGTGCAAAGATGTTTAGAAAATAGTTTTAAAATAAAATAAAAAAGTAAGCAAAGAATCAAACATTTCTTTATAGATTTTGCCGCAGTCTTTTAAGTGCTACAGAGTAGGGAGACTTCATAATATAGAGAATGAATACCTAAGACAGGGGTGAACACATTCTTTTCACCCTTTCTATTATATAATGCAAATTTCAGAACCATTTCATGAATTAAATATATCCCTTTCAACTTAAACTTTTATTCCTTTGTATGAGAAGTCGCACTGAATATCTTTTATTGTAGTGATCAAGATGGGGAAGTAGAACTAGATGATGTGTGGTTTGCCTATCCATCACGCCCTAGTCATCCAGTGCTCAAGGTAACAACTTCCCTTTAGTTTTATGTTCGGGCATTGCAAATGTTCTGGCATCCGGTAAATAATTAATCAAATTATACTGCACTGTTCATCTTTAGGGCATTACATTGAAACTGCATCCAGGATCAAAGGTTGCTCTTGTTGGTCCAAGTGGTGGTGGAAAGGTATAGTACACATAGTGTTCCCTTTCTTGCTGTTTATTTTTAGAGTTAATCATTCCAAAAGGATGTTATTTAATGAGCTTTGGTTGAAGAGGCGTACAAAGGTTAGCAAGGTGAAGTTAAAGTGAAGACATCATTCACATTAATTTGTTTCTTATTTTGTGCAGAGTACAATTGCGAACTTAATTGAAAGATTTTACGACCCAACCAAGGGAAAGATTCTACTGAATGGGGTTCCTTTGGTAGAAATATCACACCAGCATTTACACAGAAAGGTATCATGACCACAGTTTTTCTTTCTTTTTTTTTAATTTCAGAAGTTTATTTCTTTATTCATTTTTCGATACAATCAAGTGTTTGAATTTAAATAATACAATTTTCTTTTGTCGATATACTGTCAAACGGGCCATGGACTTTTAGGCTAGCACTGTAGCAGCTGTTTGAGTGTAGGACACAATAAATTTTAACATTTTAGCAACTGAATATCAAAAGTACATTTTACAGAATACAACAAATTTATAATATTTAGCAGATGAACATCACACGTACATTTCAGTAAATACTAACTATATATAATACATTCATACACTACTGACAATGACTTACTCAATTTAGTGTTGTAGACTTGCAGTGTCGTGTTTTTAAGTTTTAGGAACGTAATGTCTTACAGTATGATGCCTTGATGAGTATAGGATAAAATCCTGGTATATTGACTTGATAAGAAGTCGAGATGAAAAGCTATTTATTAATTCATGCCTTGTACCCATCATGTTGTGACTTATTACTGCTACATTTTTTACTGTGCTATCTGATTGCTTTGCAATTAAGTTTGATGATGAAAACGTAAAGTTTGGTGCTTGAGTGGCGTATTACAGGTTTAATGTAATACGGCAATGGTAACAAGAAATTGGACTCCTCAAAATCTACATTTTTTTTGTGATTTGGATAACTTAAATTAATGCAGTTTGCTCGTGTCTTTGCAGATCAGTATAGTGAGTCAGGAGCCTACACTCTTCAACTGTTCCATAGAGGAGAACATAGCTTATGGATTTGATGGCAAAGTGGACCCAGTTGATTTAGAGAATGCTTCTGTAATATTTTCTATCTTCGTTCTCCATCCAATAAGACAGCTACTCTCATTTTCTCATTGTTAGTGTGAATTTGAATGCAGAAAATGGCCAATGCACATGAATTTATATCAAAATTCCCAGAGAAATACCAGACCTTTGTTGGAGAGCGTGGGGTAAGGCTTTCAGGTGGGCAGAAACAGAGAATAGCAATTGCTAGAGCCCTTCTTATGAACCCAAAAATTCTCCTCTTGGATGAAGCTACCAGTGCCCTAGATGCTGAAAGTGAATACCTTGTGCAGGTGAGTTGACAGACTATTTTGGTTCCGATCCTTTTCCACTTTGATGCTCACATAAACTTGTTTTTTCTCTTGCACAATATGCTAATGGTGCTGATTTGGAGCAGGATGCCATGGAGTCTCTCATGAAAGGAAGAACAGTTCTAGTCATTGCTCATAGGTTATCAACCGTTAAAACTGCTAACACCGTTGCAGTTATATCTGATGGCCAAATAGTTGAGAGTGGCACCCATGATGAGCTTCTTAGCAAGGATGGTGTCTATACTGCATTAGTGAAGAGACAACTACAAACAACAACAAAAGTCGAAATCTAGTCTCGCCCCACCAAATTATGAATAACCAAACCAACCACCTCGCAAGAGCAGTGGCATATGATGTTCAGACTCGAGTTCCTAGGAATACCTTCACTTCCACGGATGCAAGTTACGGCATTACCTTCTGTTTGATTCAGAGAAAAGATGAGGGAAGCAAGAAAGAAATTGCAAATTAAATCGAAGAGGAAAGAGGATGAAAGAAAATTTTGAGTTTCTCTCCCCAAAGGTCAAATTTTCTTTTTCCCTTAAATTTTACTCGACCAACTAAAAGATGTGTCATATCAGAATTTCTTTCTTCTACTGCACGTTGAAATTTGTAATAGAAGATAATATTGTAGAAATGGTTATGCTTACATTGCTTTAAAAAACATCCTTTATATTCGGTTTTCATAATTAGGGTCTCTTCTTTTAAAGGGACTTTGAGCATACTTTAAAAAATATATTGATTTATTGGATTTAATCCATAAATCAAATAAGCTGAATTTATTTTAAACAATGAATTTATTAAGTAAATAAACTAAATTTGAATTATGAATAATTCAATTCGACTAATTTATGAGCCAACTATGTGTGAACATATAACATATTTAATATTATATTTTATATGGTTATATTTATATAATTATTTTTACTGTTTTACTTTGGGAAAAAAATAAATAAACCAAAATGTATAAAAGAATTAAGTTCAATATTTGAACTAAAGAGCTAATTCGCGCTGAACTAATCCATGCTAGGTCCATCTTACTCATTTTCTGTTCTACTTATAAGTTTTAACCATTATGAGACTAGCAGAAGATCTAATTATAATTTATTCACTGTAACTTTTAAATCTAAAGGAACTTCTGAATTTAAATATGATAAATGAGCAATTTGAGCTAAATAAAAGTTATAAAATGAAAATTGAATCTGAGACAAAATAATACAAAATTAAATGACTATTATCAACACCCAATTTTATTCAAATAATTAAATAATAAATTAAATTAATTTTTAATAATAACAATCTTTTTTTATTTTCTAAACAACTAATTTAAATATATAATATAACCTAACTAAACCTTTTTTTAAAATATAAAATTAAACGAGAAGGAAAAAGATAAGAAAAATATTTTATAGTGAAAATAAATTTTTAAAAGATAAACACAAAAAAAAACATAAAAACAATTTTTATGATTAAGCATAAGAATTAAAAAGAGGAGAGTTTTATAATAAAAATAATAATAATAAAATGAAAATAGAAAAATAGTTTTTAAATAATCAAAATAATTTTATAAAATAAATTTGAATTTATAAAAATATGTGGAAAAAAGATAACGGTAAAAAAATTATAAAATATTTTTTTAAAAAAATATATTAGACTAGTAAGTATATAAAACAAACTAAAAAATATATATATAGTCTCTACTAAAGAAAGAAATAAATTTAAAATTAAGAAAATTATTTTTTTCAAAATAATTTGTTATATGTTACCGTTACTCAACTACATCTATTGATACTGGCACAATCTAAATTCTTTTCCTGCTTCTTTCAACATCTGCATACAGTTAAATTAATATCTTAGATGATGCTAAAAAAATAAAACAAGTCTCAGGATCTTATAATCTCTCACGCTGGTTCCTCAAGTTCTTTTTTTTTTATATAGTTGATAATCATAAATTATAGAATACTAACATGTAAACACTTGACAGTCATTGTTCATGACCGTTAATGATTTAAACGGTGATAGCAAGAAAGACCAAATCGAACAAAATTGACGAAAATTAAGACTTATTTGAGCACAAAAACTAAATTATGACTAATTTGACAAAATTTGACGAAAATTGGGACAAAAAAAGTATTTTAACCAAATATTAAAACAATAAATGTATAATTTAAAAGAAAACAATTGTAACATCCCATATAATAGTCTAACACCATTAAACAAAACATTTCATAGTTGATAATCATAAAGTATAGAATACTAACATGTGAACAGTATATTACAGTCATCCCAAGATAAGATATACTGAAATATAAACTCACACGTGATAAAGGTGAAAATCTAGAGTTATTTTATTCAAAAAAAAAATCTATACATATATAAGAATTATAGATACTAACTAGACAGCTGGATCCTCCTCCCCTTAAACTGGTCCACCAATCAGGTGATTATTGCAAAAGAAAAACCAAACAAACCAAACAAAATACTAAGAAAAGGGTAAGCTAATGTATAAAAAGATTAAATCCTTCAAGAATACAATTACTTAAGTCATACATAATCAATCATCCTAGTTCATAGAAAGACCTAAAGCTATGACTCAATTATTTGGATATATGCATTGGTATTGGTCTCTGGTAAGTTGTAAAATTGTAGTGGCATGCAGTGCTTTACAAAGCGATAAACAAAAAGTCAAAAAGTTATGTTCTACCACACACAAGATTAGCTCATTAATACCTTTATTCAAAGTTAAACCCCTAAACTAGGATCTCTTTCTCCTCTCACCACATACTCCATTCTTCTCTACTTGAGAATTTAATGCATGCTCAATAGAGCGTGAGGATAACTTCCAACTGAATCCCTACACCAATGCATACACTAAGACAACTCACCACTAATTCTCCTTGAATTAGTATCAATTACATCTCATGTACCAATCTTTTCTTAAGCAATCATTCATAGAAATCACAAAGCCTATTCAATTGATCATCTAACAACTACTCACATAGTGAAACCATCTCCTCGTTAGGTGAAAAGTGCACAAATGTCCACTTGTCCAATGTTAGGCGAGTGTATCACTAGGACTCCACGAGGAAAGTCCTTCTAAAATTCACTTAACGAGGGTACTCTCAACCAACAATTTTAAACTCAGTAAACTCTCTGACTTTGGATTCATTGAGCGAGTAGGTACTCGACCAGCAACTCCTATGTCAGCGAACCCCTGACTCTAGGTTCGCTCAACGAGTAAATTCTCGCTCAACGACTCCCAAGTCATTGAGTCTTTAATTTTGGATTTGTTGAGCAAGCTATCTCTCGACTAGCGAGTCTGGATATTTTTGTAGAACATGATTCTACATAATTATGCATTCCTAAGCAAGTTTAAACAACTCATGAGCCTTCACAAATGCCAAACACATACCAAACTTGAATCAACCACAAACACGAGTGCTAAAAACTCTCAATTACAAAACCAATCCAAATGTTATGCACAACTATCAACCTCAAGTTTAAAACATCAATTTCACACAATCTTATATCATTCCATAGATCAAACACACTAACAATTCACAATATCATCATATTTATCAAAAATTAAACTTATTTATAAAATTTCTAATTATACTTTAACTTTTTAATATTAAAATAACCAAGTATCATTATTTTAAACAAACTTTGTTAAGTTTATTTAACGTTTCAACTACATTTATAAGCTGCTAACATTATAGTGGAAATGTGTAAAACACTCTAGATAATGAAACACATATGAAAGATCAAATAAACTTAACAAAATTTGGGTAAAATAGCTAAATCCACACATTTCTAAAGATGGTGGACTAAATTGGACAAGTTTTCGAAGTTGGACTAATTTTAACTCTCACCTAAAATTAAAGGACCAAAACATATTTAATCTTATATAAAAAAAAGTTTTAATAAATTAATATAACAGATTATCATTTTACCTTATAATTTAAATTAGTATATTATTATCATTATTTTTATAATAATAATAATAATAATAATAATATTTTTTAAAATAATAATAACAATAATTTATTTATTTTTAATATTATATATATATATATATATATTTTTTTTTTTTGTTAATTATTAACACATATGAATGCCTTGGACGAGAATGTAAATATAGACCAAATCTTTGCACCGTCAGCGAGATGAAGTACATGGGTCATCTAACAAATGTGCGCTTCTCTCTACGTGAATCGCTGCAATGTGTTCAAGCGAATAGAGCTTAGGGAGTGTTTCATTGCATTCATATGTAATGGTTTTGTAGACGTAACAGTTTGAAAAATGCAGAATTTAGTTCGCAGAGTGGTGAAACACCACCCCCATGGTCACCCCAAATGTCACAGTATCTTCAACACCTTTTCCTCTGTTCTTAAACCTTCACAACCCCAACTTCATCAACGCATCCACATTCCCTCTTCCTTCCCCACTCACCAATCTATTCACTTTCACTCATGTCGCTCCTTTTCCACCAAACTCCGCCCCTTTCTCTCCCGACCAACCACCTCGCGTTGCTTCGCCTTCAACTCTCTCCTCGGACTCCGCGCTAGAAGCCTCTCGCTAGATCACAGGCCAATTCTTCATTATTTTCGTCGACACAACTTCAATTTCAACTACAATAATGAATTCTCCTGGCGTTCCTGGTAATTTTCCCTGACACTATTCGTCGAATTATCACTTCGTCTTTTCTTGTTCCAATGCCGCTTGGGTTTAATTAGGGTTTTTGCTTCTCATTTTCTTCTTCTATTTTCTGAAACAAAGTATATATTCCTTGCCTGATTGTACCGCGAGGTTGAATACTTATTTTCGTCATCCTACTGAGTTATTTTTTGGATAACTAAACCGTAAAATGATGAATTGAGCTTCTCATTCTAGTTAAAATTAACTCCTATGCTCGACCTTCTAAAAGTTATGTTCAACCTCCTTCTAAGTGGTTGGTTAACGAGTTACTTGACCTAGACACGAAGAAACCAAAAAATGAAGAAATTTAATCATTGGAGAGATTCTACATGACACAATCTTAACTTAAAGGAAAGTTTCTTATTGGTTTCTTTAACTCATTGTTTCTTATATAACAAACTGTTTTTTCCTAAACTAAACAATTCCCATGTAGAATATATTTGAAATGTAATTAAGTGAAAATAGAAGATATAAAATTGTGAGTTTCTTAAAGTTTTTGAAATCTCTTACTCCTGGAGCACGACTGATTATGAATTTCTTAAAATTAATGTGGTATTATAAGAATCCCGGAAAGTACTGCCGACCACAAAAAGTGGTTTAAAAAATTATTGCCAGAAATCTCTTTCCGAGAAACAACTTTGAATTTAGTCAATGAAATGAACTTAATTCATTATACCTTTTTATTGTCTTCTTCTCTACAAGTACTTGAGGCCCAAAACTGGCTAATTTTTTAAACATTAATTTCATTTTGGGAACATGACATTTTTAGCATATAATTTAGAAAGGTCAGGGTGTCTAAACTGCAGTACACTTGTTTATTCTGTTTGCAATTTTACATATAATATGGTCATTTCAGTAATATATTTGGTCCTGTTTGCAGGAGATCATGGCTCCGTGGACTAACATCTAATGACGTGGTTTTGGGATTGATTATAGCTAATGTTGGTATTTTTTTATTGTGGAGGATAGCGGATGAGAAGTTTATGATAAAAAATTTTACCGTGAGTTTCTTGATTTACAACTTGATTTTGCCACTGGTAGAAATTATTTCCTGTGATTTGCTTTGGCCCACCTGTGTTGTGGGTCAATTGTTTCTTAGCCAACCTTCATCATAAGATGATGTTATAGGAGCATAATATAGCACTAATGTCTTTGCAGTTGTATCAGTGCAATTCCTAGAGTTGTCTTTGTCAGTTGTAAGGGAAAATCCTAGAGTTTTGAAGCTTTAATCAATTCCTGACAACCATTACTTCCTCATTTTGAAGTCGAAGTTTATCTTTTAGGGATACTATGGGATGCTTGAAGCAAATTCACACCTGATGTGTATATATTAGTATGTGTGAAGATTGATTTAGTAAGATCTTGTTAAGGTTTCTAGACCGTCTAACTACACTAGACCCTCTAGCAAAATATATGCAACTTCTAGCATATGTGGTGGATAGTCTCACCAGAACTTTTTGTCTCTTAGCTTCTACTGAGACTAGTACTGTCTAGAGAAGTTGCCCAAATTGACATTTCTAGCATATGTGGTGGATAGTCTCACTAGAACTTCTTGTCTCTTAGCTTCTACTAAGACTAGTACGGTCTAGAGAAGTTGCTTAAATTGACGTTTCAAATTAGTACGAGGAAGCACTCTTCATGTGGCTTCTCTCATTGGTTCAAGCATGTTTCACGAAAGTTAGTTATGGTTGTTTTGTTGAATAAATAGGAACCTGTATCTACAATTATTGTCAACTGAGAGTTGCTGTCCAACTCTATTAACAAAAAACCGTGAGAGTTGAGCAAAAATACTGAGAGAAACTTCAAGTTGTAATCTCTGTTCATTGCAGATTGTGTCATTGATGTATATTGAATTTTGTTAGCACTTCCATTGAACCATGTTATTTTTGTGTATATTTTTTCTTGTCCTTCCTTAGTTTACCTTCTACCGTTTATGTTTTCGGATTCTCTGTTATCAGTCTATCGTTTACGTGGTAGACACTTTTGGAGTGGTTTGATTTGCGCTATTTCATGGCAATATGGATTTTGTTAGCACATGTGATACTATCTCATCGTGTCTTAGATTATCCTGTACGCATGATTATTTTTCTTATTTCCTTATTAGCTCTTTGAATTAGGTATCATATTTCATCTTATCATAAATTGGTTCCCTAATTAGTTAGGATTTTGATTAATATATACTATAAATAAAGGTTAGTATTGTAGGTTTTACAAAATATAAATCACACTAGTATGTTCATATGTTGTAATATGTCTAAATTAATATCAATATGTGTTTCAATCTCATTTATCTTTCTCCATCTCTCTATACCTAAAACCTTGGATAATTTCAAATGATATAGTCAAACATCAAAGATTTAAAATTGTTGGTGTTGCACTTTATCCGCTGTTGAATGATGGAATTGAGAAATGTGTTGTTTCAACCTTCAATGTTATTGTCTGTATGGATTTAACACCATCTAGATTTCTAATTCAATTACTTGTTCTGAACAGATCTCTTTGGACAATATTAAGAGTGGACGTTTGCACACTTTGATTACCAATGCATTTAGTCACGTAGATACCTGGCATATAATTTCCAATATGATTGGACTCTACTTCTTTGGAATGAATGTAAGTGGCCACTTTCGTATCATTATTTTTCACTAGTTTTTGTCTTCATTTAGTGCTCCTTTTTTTTTTTTGAAAAAATATGTTGTCGTACTAATAGGTGTATCTCTCCCTTTTAAATGCCGCTGTGTGTTAGGAGTTAAATTATTAGTATATGTTAGAACTAGGAGTTAAGACCTTTAGATCAATAAGATTTGAAGCCATGATTTAGAAAAAAAAAGGATATTATTCTCATTGAAACTACACAATAAATTGATTTAATTATTATTGTCAGATGTACTATACTATAAGGGCGTAGACCCAACTCTATTTAAACAATGTACATTTTATAGACTAGTGGAAACACTAACGCCTATGTGTCCACATTATTTAAGATAATAGAAAATAATTATCGTAACATAAAAGCAATTACCAAAACAATAAGTGTAAAATTGTACAACAAAATGTATATATCAAAAACATATATTGAAATTAGTTATAGAAATAGAAAACAATTATCTACAGAAACAATAAAGGTAAGTTGTACAACAAAATGTGTATAGAAAAAGTAGTTATCAGAATTGGTATCCTCTTTATGTATTAGTTAGCACAGATAATAGATTCCTTTGTTGTGCTTTAGACAAGCAAGGGTTCCATCATTTGACTTTCTATCATTTATTCCTACATGATATCTTGAGCCTAGTTGAATTTGTGCCCTCTTGGTTGACCCACTGCTTATGGATGCCATTTTTTCTTCAATTATCGTGTTTTTTTTTCAATTTCCAGTATCCATTATCTGTTGTTGTTATCGCCAACTTTCCAACCAGTGACCCCATCATTAGAGTTGCCCTACCCAAGCGACCATTGTGCTGCCAAAGCTGGTGCCATTAAGGACGCCATAAGGCCTCATACTTACTCACCTAGAAGCAAGTGCAAACTTTCTTTTTCCCTCACCGAAAGCACCTTCCGTGGGGCATTTGGCACCGTTTTGGCCAATCTCACTAGTGCTAAATTCATCCTAGTGTCCTCTCTTCCAATGTGGTCTTGACTTCATGATTGAAACTCGTTATACTCATGGCCTTTCTTTTAGAGACTTTTCTTTCTTTTCTCTCGTTGTTTTCTCTCCCATGTGCTCATGGCTTCTTTTGTGGTGCGAGAGCTGAATCATTCTTCTTTACTATGTCAATGTCCTACTCTCCATTAACAAGTTAATTGACAATAATTATGACACCTGGGCCATCGGTATCAAGGTTTGACTTAAGGACAAGATTATGTTATTTTCCTTACCGAGACAACGACCTTCATTGATGACAAAGATCGCCCTTGTTGGTTGAAAGTTGATGCTCAAATATGTAGTTTTCTTAAGTCGACTATTCATATATCCTTGAAGCAGATCTTTTTGTGCTTGCAACACATGTTTTGGGGTTTTGAAATAAGCTTAGTTGTTGCACACCAATGACACTCAATGTCTATATGGCGTTTGCCATAATCTTGAGTATTTTGTATAGCTCCATGGCTGAATAATTGGACAAAGTTCATGGTCTTTCACATGATTTCAATGAACTATTGCCTCTCACTACTACTTTTTCCAAGAACTAGAGCAACACCAAACCTTCTTTATGTAGATGGAATTGTATGGGCTTCCAGATGAGTATTCTTCGGTTTATGATCAAATTTTGGAGTCTTTAACTGATCCCACATTGAAATTTACTAGGTCCACCCTGTTATTTGTCGTGCAAGTTATCACTTTACATACCTTCTTTTGCCCCCTTGGTGATTCATGCACGGTACCTCAGCATGACGATCATAATTGCTCTTGCAACTTAGGTGGAAATTATCTCAGGTATGATCATTGTCACAAAATTTCATACCATTGACCAATGTTATGCCTTGCTTTGTTATCCTCCTCGATCGGTTGCTATTGTTGCCCAAGTTGCTTGCTTCCTTGTTCCTTCTGATTTCGATGTCATTCCCTCTTATAGTTTTGGACCTTTGACTCTCTTTCATGACTTCCTCAAATGATATGAGAAATGTGAGGCTTCCATTTCCACCACTTCCATTGCTCACACAAATACTTTGTTTGTTGGTCTCACTCACTCTACTTCTCATGGATCTTGGGTCCTCGACTCTTGTGTCTCCAATCATATATCTAGAAATAGGTCTCTCTTCTCCTCCCTTTCCAGTTTTGGCTTTTTTACTTTTTGTCATTTCCTTGAAAGGCAAGAAGAATGTAGTGGGACGATGTAGCGTAAAAACAAAGTATAGAGTTATGCCTTTTGCAACCTGTGAACTTATTTGGCTGAAAAAATTACTGAAATAAAGATGACTCTCATTTGTGGTAACCAAGTTTTCCTTAATATTGCCTCAAATCCAATATTCCACGAGAGAACCAAATAGATTGAAATAGATTGTTTCTTCATTCATGAAAAGATTGTATTTGGTGATACTACTACTTAGTTTGTTAGCTCCAATGATTAGTTGGAAGATATCTTTACCAAATCACTAGTGGGGTCCTAAAATTGATTATATTTATAACAAGCTTGGTGCATATGCTAGCTTGAGGAGAGTGATAGATGTATTTTACCATATGGGTCTTGGCCTCTATGTAATACAATGTACATTTTATATATAATAGGCTCCTTTCATTGTGCTTGAGACACACAGGGTTTCCATCATATAGCTCTATCATTTATTCCTACAATTGTTCTTATAGCATATAGCTTGGTTTGTTGGCTTGTTCAAAAAATCAGTTTAAGTTAGATACCATCACTTGGTTGATAAGCTGTTATTCTGCTTTTCTTCAATAAATACTGTGTTTTAAGCATCTATTACTCTTTAACCATTCCCATTGGGTTTTGGCAGGTTGGAAGAAATTTTGGACCCGAATTTCTGCTGAAGCTGTATCTTGCAGGGGCAATTGTTGGCGCTGGTTTTTACTTAATGCATCAGGCCTTTAAAGCGCAAACATCAAAGGTCCCATGATTAAAATTTTGAATGCAATGCCTCTTGAGCAATTCTATCATTCTTTCTTGCCTTTTTCTGAGCAAAGAAAATTAACAAAAAAATTGAATTCTTCGTACTTCATAAGCTAGATAAAAAATTAGGTAATGTCACTTCTTCAAATGACAAACTTTTCGGATTTAAGTTCTATATTGTACTTTCATTTTGATTTACGTACAAGTAAGGTTGTAACTTTTGAAACTCATAAAGTTAAAACTTTTCTTGAAATGTTTTGTGCATTTGGTTTAGAACAAAAATCTACAAAATGAATTTTCCAATAAGTTGTTTTACTATAGTATGCAATGGTAAATTGATAAACATAGTTATGCCTAGGTGGTGATTACTGGCTAGCAATAAATTTCGTCAACATATGAGCAAAAGTGAATACTTATCTCTTATTAAATTTCCTCTGCTTTCTGTTTGCAACAGGACTGGAAAGCTATGATTGTGTCAAGGGAATTAGCATTGGTAAGCTTTTAGAAACTACATAATGGGCTGCTCTTCTTTAAGGAATATAGGACGTACTTTGTGCTAAAAGACGTTTTTGGTTTGACATATCAGCTATGTTTTCAGGGAATTATGGTTTACCTTTTGCTTTTGAACTTTGTTTATTTCTTGAAATAATTTCTATTCAAAATCCAATAAAGAGAATATTGCTACATAAATTTAATTTTTCATGCGTGCTAAGTAAGACAGGCAGAAAAATTCTATCTTGTTACATTCAATGTAGTTAATGATTTCATATCATCTCGTGCTCTACGCCTTTTTAGTACATTATGGCATTCATCAATGTGTACGTGAGTTGGCATTGCGTACCAGCATTGATATACTTTGTGCTGTCCATTGCTCTCAATTACGTTCTCCTAGTTGAAAGAAATGTCATTTTTAATGTTCTCTTAAATCTTAAATTGTTCCTATCATTATAACTAGAATATCAAGTTATTTAAGTATAGACATAGAAAATTACTGTTTTTGTATAACTTAAGACATTAGTTAAAATCATTGCCTGTGATTAATTGAACTAGAACTTGGCAATTGTTAGGGGGCAAGTGGAGCTGTGAATGCTGTTATGCTACTTGACATATTTCTCTTTCCAAAAGCAACAATCTACCTTGACTTCTTTATACCAGTTCCTGCGATCTTGCTGGTATGTTCTTCCAAACCTTTTATCATGTGAAGCCAAGATTGTGAAGTTTATGATGCAGATACTTACATATCCTTTTCTTGTCTTATGATTTCTTGTTAATTAAGGGCATCTTTTTTATTGGGAAAGATATGCTCAGGATACTAGAGGTATGGTGAACTCCAAGGCTTACTCGTTTACTATTGTTCATAATATTTTCCATCTTGAGTATTTTTCCTGTAGAGATGATCAAATGGTAGAGTTGTAACTAGTTCAATGACATCAACATAATTTTTGCAGAATAAGGCACTGGGATTGGGTTGGTGCCTCAGTTGTAATGGCTTTGGGTAGTTTATACGAGATTCACGGCTCTAAACTTCTTGTCACTATTGTATTAAAAAGTACAATCTATTTCAAGATTGAATAGGTCTTGTCCTGTCTATGGTAATTTATTTATAAACAAGTAGGTCTTTTTGTTACAATCTAGATGCCTTAACATAATGGTTAATCACAAATAGCCAAACCAATTTCATAAATTCTATTTGTTAAGGTTTAGAAACAATGAAAAAATAGCCTTATACATATATATCACACAAATGATGTTTAACGCCTAACGCGATAGTTTTAAACTATAAATTGTCAAAACAACTTCATCATCAGTCACACGGTGGTCATTGGGTTGATCAGAAACCTAATTCTCAGGAGTATTTACAATGAGATCCCATGTGATGTACTCTCCTCACTGGTTTTCTTTGAACACGTCCAAACCATTTTAATAATTTTCTTTCATCATCGTTTCCCAAGAAGATGCCATGTTAATATCATTTTGTATTTTGTCCTTTTTTGTGTAACCACATATATTTTAACACTATCCAATTTATAAAAGCTGATACTTTAAAAACCCATTGCACATAAGTAATCAGATGATATCATTTGAACTACACTTGTGGTCGTTGAATCTATGGCAGAATACTAAAGAGTACTGTTGATTGTCAAATTGCAGGGAGACAGTAAAGTAGCTGGATCTGTTCATTTGGGGGGTGCTGTCGTTGCAGCCATAGCTTGGGCTGGTGTTCGGAGAGGAAGATTCTAAATCCCTTTTCAAAACTTGGAAAACTGTGTATCCTGTTAATGATTTTCCTTTCAGGTTTAACAGCCGCGCATACAAAATTTTACTACTTTTCTTTTCAGGTTTGAATGATATATTATCAATGTTAAACACTTTAGTCTTCTAAACTCAAAAAGATAATGTTATCCCATTTATCATCCAAAGAAACATTTTACCCCCTCAATATTTTTTCCTACATTAGACATTTAAATTTACATCCTTGTTCTTCAACCAAAGTAGTTCTTAGGGATTATTCACGTAGTTGTTTCTCTTATATCAATTATTGAATTTAATTTCTTATTTTTTAACTGTTATTCATCACATTTTAATTCCAAGTTGATTTAAAATTAAATTTTGATATTATCAAATTGAAGGTATTTTATTTTCATTTTAGATGAGCTAAATCATTATCTTATTCATTTAATTATAAACCAATTAATTTTGATATTGTATTAACAAAAGTATCAAATAATTTGGTTTTGAATTTTTTTCTCTCTTCAACTGTTTAATTTAATATCGTAAAACATTGATTAATCGTTATTAAACCGTTTTTTCTAATTATATATGTTTTAATTATGTTTTAAGTTTTTCATAAATATAAATTTAGGAATTTTCGATTACGTTCTTAATAAATTTTTTTATTCAATCGAGTACTAAATTTATATTTTTTAATTGAGTTTTCTCATATAAAACTTTTTGTTAATTGGATGATGTGAATTATAAGCAAGAGAGTTAAAATAGATCAGTCCAACTTGTTTTTGGTATGTCAAAAATGAATTCGATGAGATTGATCTATCATTCAAAATAGGTTAGAAATTCCAATTTCCTGTGAAAGGATGGATTGGTTCGTCAATTTTTTTTATAATTTTTTAAAAATTTTATTTATAAAATTTGTTTACATATATATTTATAAATAAAAATAATTATTATATTTATATGTTAAGTTACTCGATTATAACTAATAATTAAAATTTAATTTATAAGTATTAATGATTTGAATTATAATATTATGCATATTTACATTTTTACAAAAATATAATATAAAAAAATATTTTTTTAATTACTTTTAATTTAAAAAAATAAAATAAAAAAAGTTCAACGAACCAGTCTTGTCAGTTTGGCGAGTTAGGCTAGTTGAACCAAAACGGATGGATTGAAAATTTCAACCCGACCTACTTTGCCACCCATATTTATAAGTGATAAACATGTCATGTTTTTATATTTTGTCATGTCAAATTGCAAAGATGTTGTCACATTTTATTTTATTATTTTAAAATTTTATAGTTTTATAGTTTTATAGTTTTGTGATTTTATAATTTTTAATTTGATGACATTTGAATAAGGTGACGTGACAAAATAACAATCATATTAATCACTTAAAGTCACATCATCAAATTAACAAATAATTTTCGACATCCGAAACTCAATCAGAAAATATAAATTTAGTGAGTATTCATTGGAGTAAAAAAATTGTTACGAATGAGTTGGAAGTTTACAAATTTGTCTGGAAGTTAAAACATAATTAACTCATTGTATATTTATTCATTTATATCAAATTTTATATAAATTGAACATTATTTTATATAGGTATAATTACTGATTTGGTACCCCAATTTTTTCGTTAAGTTTAATTTAGTACTCAAATTTTTGGTTTGTTTAATTTAATATCCAATTTTTTGAAGAGATTCAATTTGGTCCTCTCCGTTAAGTTGGAGTTAACACCGTGTTCGTCCAGGACACGTGTCAAGCCATGAATTTTTTTTTTTAAATATTTTTTTTCAAAAAATTTAAAAACTGTCACGTATCAGTTTATCATCGTGCCACGTGACAACTTACAATCATGACATGTGGCAGTATAATAGTTGTTTTCAATTTAATACCCCAATTTAAATTTTTTGTTCAATTTAGTACCCTAATTTTTTAAAATGGTTCAATCTCGTCCTCCCCCATTTGAGACCAAATTAGTAAATAAGCTTAATTACAACCTATATATACATGTTACAATAACTTTTTTCTAATATATACATCAAATCATTTCACCTAAATACTTAAATTATTTTACTTTTTACATTTTAACCTTTGTAATTTTTTACACATGAATTTTTTTACACTTGTAAAAAATAAAATAATTTGAATATTTAGGTGTAGTGATTTGATGTATAAATTCAAAACAATTATTTTAACATGTACATATAAGTTATAATTAAACTTAGTTATTAATTTGGTCTCAAATTGGAAATGACGAGATTGGATCATTTTAAAAAATTGGGTACTAAATTGAACCAAAAATTTAAATTGGGGTACTAAATTGAAAACAACTATTACCACTGCCATATGTCATGATTGTAAGCTGTCACGTGGCACGATGATAAACTGACACGTGGCAGTTTTAATTTTTTTTTTTAAAAAATAAAAAAATTCCATGGCTTGACAATGTCCTGTACGGATACGTTAACTCTAACTTAACGGAGAGGACCAAATTGAATCTCTTTAGGAAATTGGAGTACTAAATTGAACAAACCAAGAGTTTAGGTACCAAATTGAACTTAACAAAAAAGTTAGGATACGAAAATCAGTAATTATACCTTTTATATATTATCGATATCCATTTACTTGTATTTTTAATAGATGATTATCAATAAAAATAAAGTTGTGTGACCAAAAAAAAAGGTTTTGGTCTACATTAAATTTTAAGAGTTTAATCCACTCTTAAGAGCTTTCGATCGTACTATTAGATTTTAAAATTTCATATTATTTATTATTAATTTTATATTTGGATTGAAAGTGAAATAAAAACACAAGGAAATAAAATAAAAAATGTGTTATTTTAGTTAATAGAAATAAGATGAAAAAAATGGGGAAAAAATCCTTTCAGTTCTTTAGATGAGTGAAAATGTAGGAAAATTAATAAGCTCTGCAAAAATATATTCTCATACTAATTAACAAATATTTTTTCACCCATTTATTTATTATTTTAAATGAAAATTTATCTTACAAAAAAGTTATTTATTAGAGTTTAAAATAAATTGCATAAAAGTAAAAAGTACTTATATATTTTACTTTTAGTAAAAAGAAAATTATAGTACACAAACTTTAATTATATTCATTTTTATTGAATTTTGTTAATAGTTTAGATAATTGAAGATATGTTTAGTATTTATTACCTGTAACGATAGTTAATAATAGAGAAAAATAATGTTAATATGTAATTATCATTACAAAAGAAATTATTTATTTCTTAATTTTTCTTTGTAAATTTAAAATTCTTTAAGGATAATATTACATATTAACATTAACACATAATAATGTTAGTATAGTATGTAATGTAAGTGAAATACGCCGACACTTATTATATTAAATTGACTATTTACTTAAAAATAATTTAAAAAATTAATTTGCATTATTTCATGCCAATATTTAATTTTTGGAGATGTTTTGAAAGTAATTTTATTTCTTTCTTCTCTCAAACCAATAATAATATATTTATTTCCACCTCGTTTTCTATTAGAAATGGTAAATTTTTCTATCTAAATATTTAATACACATCCAAAACTTGCACCAAACTTACTAATTATTTTAGGATAATTTATGTTAATTGATCTACAATCTTATTTGAACAAACAACACGTAAAAATCTGAGTATTAGTCACACGTTAACTAGAAATAAGAAAGTAGAACATTATATAAGAATTAAGACTCATCAATATATTGCTTCAAAGTAAGACTCATCAATATATTGCTTCAAGGTTTTAGGTTGAAAGTGATATTAACTTTTTATGTGATTATGTTCAGATCTCATTGATATTGTATCTCTCTAGTAATATCCTTTCCTACTTAAGTAATGACTTTGATTAATTAGATTATTAAATTAATTGAAATCACATCAAGTTAGAAATACTTATTTTTTATTAATTTTTTATTATTTTAATACAACTTCAACTGATTTTACTAAAAATCTTATTATTTTAGTACAACTTTTTATAATAAAATCTTACTGGTACGACTTTTTTTACGCAGAAATTATTTTCAAAACTACGTCACTTTTAGAATTTCAAATCTAAATTGCACAAAAAAAATATAACAAAACCATAAAAACACGTCTCGTATATTATTTCCTTATGATAATAAAAAATTGTTATCAAAATTATTACTAATTTATAAAAAAAAATTAAACAAAAAAAATTACAAAGTTAGTTGAGGGTAGAAAACGAAAATAATAAAATTGAAGTCCACGTAGAAAAATATTTACAAAACATAAAAATAAAAATATTACGGAATTGTATGCGTGAATTACAAACACAATTCCCATTTTTAATAATATAGTATAAATATCAATGTAGAAATTGTACATCTAATTATTACATTGTCAAGAAATATTAGTTTGACTTTGAAGTTTTTTTTTATATCTTAATTTACTTCTCATTTCTTAAAAATAATTTAATTTGATCTTTGTCATTAATTTTGACTAAACGATATTAAAGTTAATGTCATATGTCAATTTTTTATTTTTTTGAAATTTTTACACGTGTCACTCCACAGTCGTGTCAAAATGATTTAATTTGGTCCCTATATTTGTTTTTAGTTTTGATTTAGTCTTAATTTTTGTAAAATTAAAGGAATATTGTCCTCCTTTAATTGACACTCGATTTAGTTTTTATATAAATATTATGATGATATTTGTACTAAAATTGACATTTTTATTAAATATTTGTAGAAATATTTTTAAATAAACTTTTCTTTTAGTTTTATTATTAAAAAAAGTTAAACCCCAAATTTAATTTTAACAATTAACAATTTTGTCATTATATATAAAGACATCAAGTATATCATATTATACAAATTTAGTGAAGATTAAAAATCAATTAACTTGTCATACATAAGATTAGGAACTAAATTTTAAATTTAAAACAAAACCAAAGTTTAATGTTTTGTATAGAATTTAGAGTTAATTTAAACATTTATAGAAATATTTAATAAAAACGCCAATTATAGTAAGAATATCACCATAAGATTTATACAAATAAATTGAGTGTCAATTTAAAGAAAACAATATTGTTTCATTTCTACAAATATAAGAACTAAAATAAATTATTTTAACATAAAATACAATTGTGAAGTGGCACAAATAAAAAAAATAAAAAAAATAAAAAATTAACACTAGAAACTAAATTAAATTAAATTATTTTTAAAAAATTAAGAACTAAATTAAGAAAAAAAAATTAAAAACCAAACTAATATTACTTCATAGATAATAACTAACTTAAGAGTAATTTAATCTTATTATATTTTCCCTCTATTCCTTCGTGGTTGTTCTTGGCCAAGCCTAAACCTTATCCCACCAAAACCCCAATTTTCCTCTGCACCAAGCAATTATCTTTCATCTTCGAACTTGAAATCCACTCTCACCTTCTTCCTCTTCTTCTCTTCAATCTTCACCCTCTCTCAGAGCAGCGACATGTTCACTTCTTCGACCCCCACTTCACTCCGCACCCCAATCCTTCACCACCCTCTTCCCTCCTCACCCTCACCCTTCCGCACCAACTTCTCCCCTCTCACCCTCCCTCCATTCCACCGCGCCCTCTCCTTCCTCCGCCCTCCGCCGCTCCTCCCGGCGGTGCCCGCCATCTCGACCGCCGCGAAGGCCGACAAGTCCGGCGAGCAGAAGTGGGTCCACGAAGGTCTTATCATGGAGTCCCTCCCCAACGGCATGTTCCGTGTTCGCCTCGACAACGAGGACCTCATCCTAGGCTACATCTCCGGCAAAATCCGAAAAAATTACGTTCGAATCCTCCCCGGCGATAGGGTTAAGGTGGAGGTCAGCCGCTACGACTCCTCCAAAGGACGCATCGTTTATCGGCTTCGCTCCAGCACCCCCTCCTAACACACCCACAACCTGTTTGTTAAATTCTCCAACACAACGAGTATGCATTGTCGTTGCTGTATAAAAAAAAGTTGCAAAAAAGAAAATAATGATAATGTTTCGTTCCGTGATTTGCTGCTATTAATTTCGTTTTAGTTTCTTCTTTTGAGTCACTCTTGTCTTGTTGGTTCTTGTTAGAGTTGCCAGTATTTTTGATTCCCAACCCTTGATGCTGCGGGAAGTTACAAAAAATTACAGGCCAATGAGATACCATTGTGGAGACCCCGAAAACACTGTCAGTGCCGTAAGATATTGCGGTTGCAGACCGGTTTTTTTAACCTCCAGTGATGTGTTTGTGCTGAAATTGGGTTTCTTTGCATTAACTGTAGCTTTTATTTTAGTGTTTAAGACTGTGAAGGTTAATCATTTTAGTCTATGTCATCGTTTTAGTTTCTGACTTGGAAAAGGTTCATTCATTGTTGCAAGATTTTCTGACAGGGGGCAAGATGTAAAACTTTAAGTTAGTTTGTTAGTTACCATTAGTTGTGTTATCTGATTATGCTGCACTTCAATTCAAATCTTTCTTAGGTGAATTAGTGAGAGGAGATTTCAGTAGCGTGCTTTAATAGAATGAAAATGAGAAAGAAAAGGGATTTTTCTGATGCAGAATTGCCTTGCTGAATGTGTAGCAGTAAGGTGTACCGATATGATAAACTTGTAAGGGTCAATTTTTCTTCTATTGCTACTTTCGGACTAGGTTAAAGTAGTTCATGATTATTAGTCCATCATACGATTTTAGTCCATACTTTTGTATGAATGTGAAAGAGGTTTTGCTAATTTATAGTGACATAAAGAGGTAGAGTAGCTATGTGTGGTTTTCTTGAGAACTGAATATGTAAATACTTTTATTATTGCTACTTGTATCAACTCCTTACCTTTTCCAATTTTGGTTCAAAAACATAAAGAACACACGAATCATTCAGTGTTTGAAGAAAACCAGCATGAAAAATCTGTAACCTTATGCATACTGATATTACCCAAACTGCAAAATGAGCATAAGGGAATCCTCATCGACTGCATAGTTCAGAGCTCCCTAACAATCATCTTCTTATTTTCCTGTTTCAAAATTGAAACACGAGAATCAGATAAACACAGTGAGTTTGAACAAGAATATATTTTCAGAGAAATGATCATCAAGTTGCTAAAGTTGCTGGTACATGAAAACCTGGTACGGCAGCTTCATCTTCAGGTAGAGTTGAAGTGAAGCTCAAATTAAATGATACTTGATGTATTGTTCCGCTTTATTCTTTATAGTTAGCCAGATAAAAAAAAATAGTATGAATTAACTATACTTTTTGAAACAAAAATTATAAAAATTAACAAATTTATATTAAGAAAACACACATATATTATATTGATGATATAATTTTTTTATAGAAGGTTATAAATTGTGAACAATTTTAAAATCTATCACAATAATAATAATCATTTATACATATATAAGAGATATCATTTTGGTGTCTAAATTTTTATTTCCAAATTTATTCTCAAATAAATAACCTTTTTCTTTCTAAATTAAAACTTTTATTTTATCATTTTTATCCTTTTAATAACGCTTTGTTAGATTTGATGATTTGTTCATTTAAATTTTCTTTTAAATTAATTATTTTTAAATCAAAATATGAAAATGATTTCTTACAAAATAAATAAAAGAATATTTATAATAAGGTTTAAAAAAATATTTATATTTATTTTTAAATTAAAATAAGTTAACAAACATGCTTGCAAAATATCTGTTTTCACTTGTTACTGCTAATGCAAATATATTGGTTAAAAATGTTTGTTCACTGTTTTGTGATAACAAAATAATAAAATTATAATTATAAAAATAATATAAATAATTTTTATAGTTTAATTATAGATAATTTTTAGTGATTTTGTAGATGATTTTAATTTTTTAGTAGATGAATTTTATTTCTTTAGTAAATATTTTTATTTATGTAATTTTAAAAAATAGCTAAATTTAAAAAGTGGTAAAATTTTAAAAATCAATTTTTAATTTCAATAAAACAATAAATTTAAAGGGTGAAAAGGTAAAAAAACACTAAAAATGAAATCTTTATATATATATATATATATATATATATATATATATATATATATATATATATATATATATATATATATATATAAGTATAGATCATCATTATTAGTAAACATATCAAAGCATATATTATTAAATTATTATTAAATCAAATATAATAATCAGTTCTTATCCATGATTATCTTACACAATTTAACCTTTGATTTCTTATAAAAAACATTTTTCTTTATAAACTTATACGAAAACCTATATTTTATAACTCTAACTGCATTTTTCTTTATAAACTTATACGAAAACCTATATTTTATAACTCTAACTGCATTTTCTATTTACCCACTATCATATATTAAAGAAATTAAGGATGAAAAATCAAACGGCTACTTTACATGCCACATCTCATAATGGAGATCCATCAGACAATCTAAAATTGTCCACGTCTTACACAAATGCCCATCCTTATTCAGATTCACCCCATCTCTTCATAATTATTTTTACTGACCTCGTCTTTATCGGCCAAACCCAGTTTCACACTTTCTTTCTGATGTCTTTGATTTGACATTTTTTTTTTCAAATTTTCTCCATTTCTAATATGTCATCTTCCCCTGTTTTGATTTTACCCTCGCCCCCACCCTCACCCCGTTTCTTCTTCCTCATATTTTCGAATTAAAAAAAATCCTAAAAATCTCTTTTAAAATTATATTTTATCTGGGTGGGGAGAAAAAATTGATTTCTTTGTATTGTCGAAAATGAGGTGGGAAAAGGTTGAGGTGAAGGCGATAGGCATAGAGGGTGGTGGAGGTGGAAATGAGGTGTATGGACCAGGGAAAAGGTGGGGTCACACCTGCAACGCCGTCAAAGGTGGCAGACTTGTCTATGTCTTCGGTGGTTACGGCAAAGATAACTGTCAGACCAACCAAGTTCATGTCTTTGACACTGGTAACTGCCTCCACTCTTTTATTTAATTACTTTTTTTCATGTTCTGGTGCTATGATGGGTTTCTGGTTGGAAAATGTTTTTTCGTTTTCATTTGATAGCTTGTGTGTACCTGAAAAAATGGATACTTGTTTTGTATTTGATGTTGGTATAGAGTTTATTATTTTATGTTATACTTCTCTCAGTATGGGTTTGTTGATGTTCTAGGGCTCTCTCTGGCCGGCAAGATAATGTGAAAATGGTCTTCTATTGTTTATTTACTGATTCCTCATTTGTGATTTGCAGTGAAGCAGACTTGGAGCCAACCCACTGTAAAAGGCTCCCCACCTACTCCTAGAGACAGCCACACTTGCACAGCCATTGGTGATAATCTGTTTGTGTTTGGGGGTACGGATGGGATGAACCCTCTCAAGGATTTGCACATACTGGACACTTGTGAGTCTTCTTTCTCATATCTAAATTATTCACCCATCTTTGTCTCCAAAAGCCATAATGCATGTGCTTTAAGCTCAAGTTGAAACAATGGTCTATGTGTAAGCCTGGATAGACGTGGTCCTGGACCTTTGATGGACAATGACATTGAAATCTACTGCTTAAGTTAAAATCTGAGAATGTCATGCAGTTATGTCTGATTGAATATTATTTATCTATTTACTATTTCACTCACTGATGTTAAATCATTGTTAGCATTGCATACATGGGTTTCTCCCACCATAAGAGGAGAAGGGCCACCAGCACGTGAGGGTCATAGTGCAGCAGTTGTTGGAAAACGCCTATTCATCTTTGGTGGTTGTGGAAAATCTGCAGATAGTAATAATGAGGTCTACTACAATGATCTTTACATACTAAATACAGGTGACTTTCTCAAATCATAATGCAGGTTATGGGACAAGTTAGTTCCTACATGATTTATTCCCCTTGATATTTAAATGAGACCTTGTATCTGTGAGAATGGTAAAATTGTCTATTGTTTCCAAGTTTGTTGATTATTTTTGAAAGAACATGTCTGAACTTGGTACAATTACATATTTCCTGCCTTGCTTGTAGAGGCTTATTATGATTTCAGTTGTGAATGAAATGAGACGGCTTTTGTTTGGTACCTCATAGAGAAGTAGGGGTTCCGACTGTGGAGCTTTGGAGCATTTTAGTTAGTTTTCCATATATTTTCCTTTCACGTTTGCATTTGTATTGAAAATTCGTCTGTTATTTTTTGATTAATGATTACATATAAGTTATTCTGATAATTCCTTTGTAGAGACATTTGTCTGGAAGTGTGCTACAACATCGGGCACTCCACCATCTCCTCGTGATAGCCACTCTTGTTCATCTTGGAAAAATAAAATTATTGTAATAGGAGGTGAAGATGGACATGATTATTACTTGTCTGATGTCCATATCCTTGATACTGGTATCGATCTCTTCCATCTTTTTCTTTTAATTTTACTAAATTGTTGTGTCTGTATTTCAAATATAAATGTACAATCAATGGTGCAAAATAAAGGATCTTTATTCAGAATATAATGATTTTCTTTGACATGCATGTAATTATTAGATACTTTAATCTGGAGGGAGCTGAGTACATCAGGCCAATTGTTGCCTCCTCGAGCTGGTCATTCAACTGTTTCTTTTGGCAAGAACTTGTTCGTTTTTGGGGGATTTACAGATGCCCAAAATCTATATAATGACCTCTATATGCTTGATATTGGTATGTTCTTTATAGCCTATACAAATAATTTTTCACTTTTAAGATTTTGTATGTTTTGTACTGTGGTTTAACTGTTTAATTAAAATAGAACCTTACTCTGAAGGCCATTGCTGTGACTTTTATAATTCTACCTTTTGAGTTGAGAATTTAGTCGTGATGGAGCAGCACTTCAAGTGACAGGTTGTTAACGAACTTGTATCTGCACATTTCGTTGGTGCAAAATGCTTTTCACATTTCTTCAGAAAATATTCAATCATTTAGATGATGAGTGGTCGCGTTTGTCATTTTAGCTTATAAATTAATGTTGGGTCTTGCTCCAACTTTTCCCAAATTACTGTTTCAGTGACAATTGTGTTATATATATATATGGTAATTTCTCAATTTTTAGAAAGACTTATATTTAATTGATTAATCAATTCCTATTTTCTGTTCTGAAAATTACATGATAGTTTTTCTCTTTTTGATCAATGTTGATCAAGTTGGGATTCCTCATATAATCTTTCATTTCTTATTAATCGTAGACACTGGTGCTTGGACAAATGTTACATCTGCAACCAATGGTCCTTCTGCTAGATTTTCTGTGGCTGGTGACTGTTTAGACCCTTTTAAGGGGGGTGTTCTTGTGTTCATAGGTGGTTGTAATAAAAGTCTTGAGGCCCTGGATGATATGTATTACCTATATACAGGTTCAGCAAAGTGTCATTTTTTTAGTATTAAATTTTATAACATAACCTTTGGTTCTGGTATTTCTCTAGTATCTCTAAACAATTGTGATATATATCTTAATTTTAGGGATTGCTCGGGAAAGTGAACAGAGACCAGAGAAGTTATCTTTAAGGAAGCAATTGAAATTGAAGTGCCAAGAACAAAATCCCAATCCTAGCCAAAATCAAGTTCTAGCAAGATATGGTGTGGGTTCTGATATGGGCCAGATCATGTCAGTGTTGAATTATGGCCAGCAAAGTGAGAATTTGTTGTCTTTATACAAGTTTCTGATTCATGGATAGTAAAGTCTCATTTTTCTCTTAGAGTCCATTTGGTTGAGAGAAAAAAAAAAAAGAGTGGATGGAAATGAAATAAAGTGAGTGCAAAAATGTTAGAATTAGAGTGAAAATTAAAGGTATTTGGTTAAAAGTAGTGAACAATAAGGAAAAAGATAGAAAGATAAAGGAAAATTGGTAAGAAATAATTGTGAAATTTATCAGTGCGTTCCACTATATTTCTGTTCAACCAAACAACCAATATTATTTTCACTCTTCCCACCTTTTTCCATGCTACCAAACTGGGCAATAAAACCCTGTGGCTTTAAACTAAGATATATGGATGGATGGATATATCCATACTGTACCTTTATAACATGTTGATATGCATATTATGTGGCTGGTTTCCTTTGTCTGAGTAGGATATACGATATGTGGATAAATTGATTTGTTTTATTTTGTACATTTATCACACCCGTTTTCTACATTTTTTAAAAATATATCATATTGTACCCCAACCTGTATCTACCAACACAACTTTTATCCTATCAATCTTAGTATGTGGGAGTGGGATTCAAAAAGTTCTTCAACGTTCTGTTGGGGCTCACAGTTAAATATTTGTGTAGTTTGGCTAATTAAATTTAAGGCAGCAGGAATTGGTGTTCCTTGTTGGACTCTCCGTGAGATTCAATTATTCAAGTTTGTGTTTGTGAAGATCTAGTTCTTGCATCTACTATCAATCTTAGATATGGATTGTAGTTGTGGCAATTGGCAAGTCAGTGATGAATAGAAGAATGATTCCTCTAATAGTTTTGATTTCCGTTATTTATGAGCCAGGAGCACAAAAAACATTAAAAAGATAATGACTATTTATATTTTATAGTACCACTCAGGGACGGCTAAATATGTGCTATCATAAATGCAGGTAGGCTAAATATCCCAGTAAACCATTCCCTACCTCCTGGAAAGAAAATGTTTGAAGCCAAGGTCACTGAAAACATCTCAGAAGGATATACTATTGAAACTGTTATTGATGGAAAGCCTCTTCGTGGAATACTGTTTTTAAACAAGCCAAATTCTCTGTACTCAGCTGCTCATACTCCCAGTAGGTATGTTTTCTTGAGTTCTTCCCCTCCCCAGTCTCTTTCACTTTCAATATTTTGCTAAATTAAGCTCCTTTTTTATATAAGTTTGTTTAAACTTAAGCTCATATCACAAAGCAGGAAAAGGACTCTTGGTGAGATTGATAGTGTTCTCTCGAATGGTATACACTCTAACCAATTAAAGACTCCTAAAGTACTCAAGCAAAATCAAATGGAAAACCAAGAAGCATTTTGTGGAGACAGTTCAGAGTCTCATGAACACCGCACTGAATCCATTGCAGTGGTAATGTCAAGTAACCCAGTGACTGCCAATGCTCCTAATACCCATAAGGTGAATCTGTTCTCTCTACTTCTGTTGTTTAGAATTATAGAGAAAGGCCTGAGTAATGATTTCTATATCTTTTCTCTAATTACACGTGTCAGAGATCGGTCAATAGAACTATTCTCAGAAAAAAACCGTTGTTGATGCAATTCATTTGATATATTCCTGGGACATCTGTACAATGATGATTTTTTCCTTACTTGCCAATTTTCCATCGGTTAAAATATGTCGAATTTTTATATAATGTAACTTTCCAGTGATAAAATATTGTCAGTTTCGTAGTAATAGTTTGTTTGCTTGGATCTAATTGTGTACATGTTTGAAAGATCACCATCTCGTGTTGGGAAATGAGAAAATGAGTCTCATCAGATGACTTGATGTCAATCAAATAACTTTGTATCCTTGGGAACATTGGGATGGTATTTTTATAAAGTTTATTTTATATATAGTTATATCCATTACTATCCTGCAGGTTTCGGCCAACCTAGAACCAGAAGCATCTGCTTTGAATCAAAATGATGAAAAACATGAAACACCCATATCCTTAAGTGAAGACTTGAAAAAAGATGGCGCAAATGATGTGATATGTTCCAAAGATGAGGTGCAAACAAATGATCAAACAAATGGGCCAATTTCCAACTTTGAACTTACAAGACATGATACAAAATTTGATGCTCCAAATTACAACACTGAATTTCAGAAACCTGCTGCATCTGAAAGTGTTTTGTGCCTGTCAAATCAAGGTATGAAGTAGTTTGTCCACTTGGTCTTTTTCATGAAATCACTTTTGTTTTGGGGGGTTAAATCATAAAGCTAATATTAAAAAAATTTAAGCTGTTAGATCTAACATCCCATCTCATGCTACATGTCTGTCTGGGCCCAATTGTATTGGACGGATGGGAAGGATTGAACATATGATTACATAGTCAAAGGCTTAAACACTAGTACCAATTCATGAACCAACTATCACTGAATGTTAAGTTGTTACGTGAAGGCATATTTTCAGAGGTAGGGTTTTAAACTGGCTAGGATAGGGAACAAATCTTTCCAGCTTGAATCCTGAGACCCCTGACAGTCTGCTTTTACTTTAGCAAAGAAAGAAGTGTGTGGATTTGTGCTAATCGTGAGCATTTGGAACTGGTGATTTGCAGTGACTTCGTAAGAATGTTTACTGGGCTTCACGGTGTAAATCATCATCTTATTTTGGTGAGAAATGAGAAGAAACAGCATTGACTTGTGGTGAGGTGTTGAAGATGCAACACATTTTTGAAGAGTTTTTTGTATGCATTATTTATTGATTATAGGATTACGGGCCACCATAATTGACTGAGTGTTTTTTTCTAATAATAATAATTTGCTAAAATAATATTCAAAATAATAAATGAAATTATTACTAGCAGATAAAATCATGTTACTTTCAATTCATCCTAACAACCTTCGTTTTTTTATTCACTCTAATTCTCTTTCTTTCTTTCCACTCCCTCACTTTGATGGTGGATGCATTTCTCTTTTTCTTTTTCACTTGTGTTTTTGTATTACTTAAAACCTGGATTAAACTTTCCATTGCGGTATGGAACCTACACATCTCCATGAAAAAAATTGCTCTTTTTTGTAGACTAATTAATGTTAAAAGGGGGTTTTATGTTGAGAAGGTAAGTATTATTTAAGAATACGGTAAAAAAGAATAGATTTCTGTTACAAAGGCTTTTCTATTTCATTTTGATGTTATTTCTTTTCTCTTATTGGTTTATGCACCCTAATTCTAAGTAAGATTAATTTTTCAATGACTGGTAGTGCAGTGGTGGATTCCACAACTCCAACAAGAGAATGCAGCGAAGCAGCAACATTAATTTGAACACAGAAGATAATGGCTGGTGATAATTTTGTCTGCTAGGCATTTGTACATTCCTCTTCTCAAGGTGATCGTAGAGGTCAATATAAACTGACTGGTGATATAGGCTAACATTGACATCCTTTGGTCTGAACTTTTAATTGAACAAAACCTTTATTACTTTTAGGTTTAGGTAGTCATAGAAGCAGTTCTATTTTACTGAGTTATCTATTTACCGTCATGCCTGCCTTCATTTATTGCATGGAAAGCAAATTTTGTTTCATTGGTGCCTGGGCATCAACATTATTTCCAAATGCAGCTTTTACCTATTAAATGCAAATTTCGACTGTTACTCTATTGTTTTTTTTTTTCATCTTGTAGGACTATTTCTTTTGTCATATTTTTCTGAAGTTGAATTGATTCATTCGTGTTTCTCTGAGCTGTAATAATGTTTAAGGTTAGCACCGTTATTTTACTGCACTGAAGCAGCTAGTGACGTAGCTGAGGATTTTCTGGGTAGATGAGGTGTAATATCATTGTTGTGTAGCGACTTGTATGAGGAATTTTTCAGTATTAATTGCGTTGTAAAAAATACAAACTGCCAAATAGAATGGTTCCAAAACAAAACAATGCTACATTGTCTTTTACTGCCCCCACTGTCAATCCGTAACATCTTTGTGTAACTTCTATACAATCCCAAACAGTTTCTAAAATCAAGCTAAATATGAAATTTCCATCAAAACAAAAGCATGACATTCTCCTTTCACTGGGAGAAATTTTCACTTGCTCTTGTAAATACAGCAGAGAGGATTCATGTAACAGAGTTTATATTTAACCTTCACCATTTGAAAGTACCACAAGCCAAATTACTCTTTGACTCACTGACTTTGACAAATCTCGTGGTAGGAAAAAGGAAACTAGACCGTTAAGAAAAGTATCCAAATCTTGTTTTACTTTGGTAGGAAGTAGATTTTAAGTTTAATTTAATCTTATAAAATAATTTTATTCTAGTTGATATGGAATTTTCAACACATTTATTTTGTGACAAGACATATACATATGTGTGAGATTAGTCATTATTGATTAGTTTAATAGTAACTTGATAACACATGGAATAATAAACTCAGTCTACAAATTGTAAAGTAAGATTTTTATTCATTGTGAATTAATTAGATGGAAAAAGATATTTGAGATCCTTGCAAGAGAAAAAGAAAATAATGTTGGACTTTCCCCTTGAGAAGGCAAACATGAGTAATTGCAGGTTTGGTTATAATTGTTTCCTTGGTTGAAGAGTGGGTGTGTAGAGTGTAGAGATGAGTATGGGTGGTGGAACAAGGTCTTACAAGAAAGGTAATAAATGTTTGGTGGAAGATGGGGTCGTTATGATTATGATAGGTTAGTTGGTGTTTATGGACGTGGGGTTCCATTCATCCTCTATCTTAATTTTTCTGTCACCATATTTATAATCACCGTCACTTTCAATTTCTCCACCCTACTCAATCAACTAGCACCGCAGATAAATCAATGCAATCTCTGTGATCATCTTCATTGCCTGCATGCACATGCCATTAACTCATTCAATGTGTTTGGAAATTCGATCAACTTGTACAATCAAGTCAAATCAACAAAACTCACATAAATCATCTTTTCTTGCTATCAAAAGTATTCTTTTTTAGTATTTTTTTTCCAAGTTATCCCTCATTGTTCACCTTATTTGATCACATAACAAGAGATCTATTTAGTGTGAGACAAAAGGACGCTAATTAATTCAAAGTCAAGGCTAGTTACCATTTTGTGAACAAGCGACAATGAAGAAGTTAATTGTAAAACACTATATTAGAGTTGGTCAAACCAACTCTTGAATTGACACAAACACAAAAGAAATGTCCCGCACGTGCGGCACTTTCACTCCTTGCTTGGTGCAACCTCGGAGAAAAAGGGGTTTTAATTTTTTCTTCATGATTGGAAAACTAACCTTTTGTCGTTTGAAAGAATTGAGACTTCGCATTAAACAATATTTGCTGACATTATTAGAAAGAAAGTCCAAGCTTTAGATGTTGGGAATAAATTACTACGCCACAATATATTTAATGATTATGATTAAAATATTATTGTGGTTATTACATATCAGTTCCTTCACGTTAGCAGAATCCTACTAGCTCCATAATCAACTTAAAACATCACTCCCTTTTTAAGTCACTCACCTAACATTTTGTTGTTACGCTAAAACTCAATACCACAACTTCTTAGTTGGATACTTGTGAGTAATTTTATAAGAATTTTACAGTTAGTGGAGTGATATGTTTAATGAATCTCACTAAAATACACCTTGATATTCCAAAACACCATTTGGTTTGAATTGAAGATCAAAGTTTTAATAGTATGATTTAGAAGAGTGATAAATACATTTTTAAGAAAATATCTTTATTGGTATCTTAGTCTAGATGTAAGATATAGCATTTAACTTTTTTTTTTCCATTGAAACATTTTTTTTATGACATCAAATGTTTCTTAGAAATAGACTTTATGTGCTTTCACTAACGAATAAAATTACCAATATTGATATATGCAGGTGGAATGGTACATATTAGATCAGCAACAAACACAATATCAGAAAGTTTAATTTTTACATAATTGAACTAGTAAAAAACTCAACTATAGGACAAAATAATTTAAACGAATCGAAAAAATAGTTTTTTTAACGTGAAATTTTTTAGTTAAATTTGAATTTACTCTTTTCGACAAGCTCACATCAAGCTATTTAAGACTGGCGAAGTTAAAACACACAATTTGTTAAGAAACAATGTGTTATGAAATTAAACTCGTTTTATATTTTTAAAAAATGTATTTAGTTCAAACTCTTTAAATATATATTTTTTTTACACAAATGGTCCCATAACCTAATTTGTCGGGGAAGAGAAACAAAAATGGCTAGTCGTATCTCAGTGTGGAGGACAAGTGAATTGACCCACTAAACTTTTCTCAATTTTGTTGTCTTTCTTACAATGAAAATGCTATATATAATATATAACCAAAACAAAAGACATGGACTTTCTGACCCAGCTCTGACCAGATTGGGTGCCCATTTGCACGATTCTGTAATTGTTCTCTCAGGAGAAACTTTAAGACAATCTTCTTGGATCTGCATAAATTCATTTGCACTGTATATTGGAACTTTCATTGAGGTGGTTCAAGCTACTGTGTGTGAATTTGTTCCACTGCGCTTTTTTTTTTCTGCAAATTTAAGGAGCATTGTCTCTTTTTTGTTGCCCGTTTCTTTATTTTTTGGTAAAACCAATACCCAAATGATATTACAAGTCCTAAATGAAAATTTTAGGAAAGACGGTACTGTCGGCAAAATTTCGTCTATATTTTGTAAGGAACCAAATCTATATTATTTGATGAAATCAACTAGAGAATATTTTGCATGAAATATTTACTGTGGCCCTGTAATTTGGAAATTGCATTGTTTATGTGTAGCTACGATGGAACTCAACCTCTTTGTGAATGCTGCATATGGAACTGCACAACATAGACGAGGAGACTTGCTGGATTGACTTGTAGGTGTCTTATGAACTGTGTCTGGACTAAAGTTTAGAGAGCAAAGGATTGATTTTTTAGATGATAAGGACTAAGGACCCTTTGAGCTGTCTGAATTACTGGATTCTGTGAATTACTGGATTCTGTGTTATACTAATTGTTGCTTAACTGACCCTGCATGCTTCGTTTGCACTTCGTAGTGTTGGGTAGATTTGGAGTACAAATCATTAAGCTTTTATGAAGATGGAGTAATTGTAATTGATTGTGGTAGTTGAGAGGTTGAGTTTAATTCGAGAAGAGGTAGATATGGCAGCAAAGTTCTTGCATTCTTTAGCAGATGACAACCCAGATTTAAAAAAGCAGATAGGATGCATGACTGGGATTTTCCAACTCTTTGATCGTCATCACATTATTTCCTCTCCCCATATTACCCGGAAGAGGCTTCATCCAGGTAATCCTTTGGTAGTTGCTAGTCACGTGTTTCTATAAATTTAGTTTATGTCATTGTGGCTTTCATAAGTTCATCATTTTTTTTTTCTTTCTGTTTTCCTTTCATCGGTTTTATCACCAGTGCTGTTTCTTAATGGTTGATTTGTCACAAGGATATTAGTCTCATGTCGTAGTCCTAGGTTTCAACTCTTTTTTGTTTTGTTTGTGTTGGTCCCTTTGAAGTTCATTCCACTCTTTGTACATATTAGTAAATTAGGTCTGCATAAAATAATTAGCTCATGACCTTTGAACCACTCCGGGTTGGTTCTTGGCCTTGTTTATCTATTTCATTAGAGTGTTCAAATCTAACGTTTCTGTTTTCGTCTTAGGTAATTCCCTCTTCAATTATGGCAGTCTGGAAAGAGGTTCTAATATCATACACCAGCCGCAATCAACAGCTGTAAGAACCTTCCTTTACATGTTTCACAAATTATATACCGTTTTACGCTTCAAAATTTCTTGAATAATATTTTAATTTGAGGAATGGAAGTTATGCTACCAGATCAAAATTTGTACTATCTACTAGTGTCAGATGTAAAAAAAGCTGAGAATTGGTTGTTATCTTCCTGAAAATCGTTTCAGGATTTGCTGATTTTGTTTGTTTCTTCCTAATTTAGTGGCTTAAATTCTGTTTTTACCCTAGTCTGCAATGTGCTGAAACTACCATCTTATCTGAAGTGCGCCTAATTGAATGGAACTAAACTTCGGCCATTTGGTGAGTTTGTTGCAGGATATGAGGGATATGAGTAATAAGCATAGAATTTCAGCTGAATCTTCAAGAACCTCATTCTCTTCTTGTTCATCATCAATGTCCTCTTTGGACTATAAAGCTGAAGCAGATGCTCTCTTTGAAAGGATTGGTTTTCCTGAAACTCCTATGAGAGACCCAGTTATGAACCAAGCAAGTACCTCTCCCCATTTAGGATGTTCATCCCTTGATCTGAGGGATGTGGTGAAGGAGTGTATATATAGGGAAGCCAGAGGACTGTGCAAAGAAAGGGATTACCCTAGACAATTTCAGCTGTCTAAATCTGTCGATAGAAAGCAAACTCCTATTGATCTAAAGGAGTCACTGCGAGTCCTTGCTATACTTAGAGAAACACCTCGGCATTATGTTGAAGCTAAAGAACTTCCTAGATTATCAAATGAAGTAAAAGATGGACATTGGCATTCCATTTCAAAGGATGCTCCTCGGTTTTCTTATGATGGAAGAGCAACAAGTGAGATATCTTTTGACTCGAATGATACCTTGAAATGCCAACAAAAACTAAAAGAGCTTCCTAGACTTTCACTGGACAGTAGGGAAGGTTCATGGCGCGCAAACGGCTCTGATTCAAAACTCAGTAACCTCTCAAGAAATTTCAATGCAGGTGACTCCTCCACCTCAGTTGATGGCATTTCTAGTCTACAACAGCGTTCAGCATCACAGAGACGGCCACCTAGTATTGTAGCAAAGTTAATGGGCTTGGAAGCATTGCCAGAATCCTATGTGGTTAGTGATACCAAGTCAAGTTTGAGTGAAACTGACTCAACTCAAGGCAATGATCAGTTTGGGAAAAATGGATTCGTTACACCACTTCCGGTTGCTAATTTCCCTGAAGTCCCATTGAAAGAGAAAGAGATGACTTCTCCACGGTGGAAGAATCCTGATTTGGTTGTGAAACCAATATTGAATACAAGGTTTCCCATTGAACCTGCACCTTGGAAGCAGCAGGATGGGAACCAAATCTCTGAGAAACTAACATCCAGGGTCATAAAACCTACATCAAGAACACCAGATTCATTTCCTTCAGTTTATAGTGAGATTGAGAATAGATTAAAGGATCTTGAATTTAAACAATCTGGAAGGGATCTCAGAGCACTCAAACAGATATTGGAAACAATGCAAGTAAAGGGTCTGTTAGAGACCAGAAAAGAAGAACAAGCTTCAAATGTTGTTCGAAATAAAAGAGACTATGAACTAAAATCGACCTCAATTAAGCATTCTACGAGGCAGGAAACAGCCTGGGAATCCGATTCTACAATGGCTGTAGAGTCACCAATAGTGATCATGAAACCAGCAAAAATTGTTGAAAAAACTGGACCTTTTGCTTCTTCAGTCTTTCCAATTCATGAACTTTCTGATTCCCACAAACTTCAGAGTGGTGGTGTACATGAACATGGTAAAAAGGGGATACCTTCCAGTCAAATAGCAAAAGATCAATCTCCTAGAAACAGTCCCAAGGATACTTCTACCAGTTTTAGTGAAAAGAAAGCAAATAATATCAAGACTATAAAATCAACACAATCCCTACCAAGGTCTACACAATTTCCAAAAGAAAATGGCCCAAGCTCAGTAAAGAGTTCAAGATCTGCTAGCCCAAGAATGCAACAAAAGAAGTCAGCATCGGAGAAGCAATCTTGCCTTCTTACCCCATCATCAGATTCAAATAATCCCAGAAGGCAGTTCTGTAAGCAGACAACAGACTCAGATTCTCCCAGTCAAAAACTGAGACCTAAAGTCCCTAATTCACATAGCAGTAATGACAGACTCAGTGAGACTAGCAATGAACTAAGAAGTTTAAGTAGCCAGTGGGATGAAGTATCTCTGCAATCAGACAGTATCTCTTTCGACTCAAAGATGGATATTGAAGTTACCAGCAATTTACAATCTGCTGAAGTTGTTGATAGCCAATGCCCATCTAGGAAGGCTGCTGAGCATTTGGTTTCAGGATCCATGCATAAGGTTAGAACTACGATGATCTCTTTTCATTCCATCTTTCTGATTAATTCAATGAGAAAATTAAAACTGTTAGGAGTAATATATTCCAATTATCAGTCGATATGTAATTTTTACTTAATTTTGCAGAAATCAACTATGAGGTGGGATGAGGATAAGTCAATAGCAAAACTTACAACACACGCCTCAGGTCATCCAAGTCTTGGATCAGTTGTCGATGTCTCAGTATACAAATTCGGTATGCCATCCCCAGTAAAGGATATATCCTATTCTCGTAAAGGTAATATTTTTGTCTTCCAAATCACAATAAAAAAACTGAGGTTTATAGTCAGATTAAAAAGACAAATTCTTGGCTTTGTCAGTCAGTTCATTCTCAAGATTGATTACAACTTTATGTTTAAAAGAGGTTTTAGTCGTTTTCTACCTGAAAGGCTACCTCATGTATTGAAAATCCTTTTTTTATGATGGATTGACCACAACTAGAGTTGACCATGCTTATATCCTACAAAGACGTCAAAGCAATTTGTCACATAAATATATATGATTATGATGCATAACTGTACTCCTTTGAGCCATTGATTTTTCTGCTTCGTAGCCATCCTTATTTAGTAACGTTAAAATGGTTTACATGTCAAATTTTTTCAAAGGCAACTGCGATGAGCATCACATTCAAGGTGCCTTAGGCTTTATGTTCTTCCTGGCATAGTCTTAATTTTCTGAAAAAATAGAAGCAAGTATTCACTAGAGAAAGAAATTTTAATGTGTATATTTCACATGTAATAGTCTAATATATAATTTGCAAGATTTGTTCGTTCCTATAGAATATTAACCTATAAGCTCACATTCTGCAGTTGAAAACGCTCAAGAGTCTAAAGAAAATTATCATACAGATCAGTGGAGCCCTGCAGAAGGCCTCTTCATTAACAATACAAGATATAGAGAGATCAACCACAAGAAATTGCAAAGCATAGGTCACCTTATTCAAAAGCTTAGACAGCTAAACTCTAGCCATGATGAAACTAGAATCGATTACATAGCTTCCCTTTGTGAAAATACAAACTCAGACCACAGATACATTGCTGAAATACTATTGGCTTCAGGTCTACTTCTGAGAGCTTTGAGTTCTGAGTTGCTAACATTTCAACATCACTCTTCAGGTCATCCCATTAACCCCGAGTTATTCCTTGTGTTGGAACAAACCAAGTTAAGTAGTTTGCTTTCAAAACAAGGGGGCAGCGATGAAAAAGTTGCTTACGGGAAGCTAAATACAGAGAAGTGGCACAGGAAACTCATCTTTGATACTGTGAATGAGATTCTTGGTACTAAGCTAGGCTCTTCTCGAGAGCCATGGTTCAAGCCTAGTGGACTTACAAGGAAATTCGTCACTGCACAAAAGCTTCTTAAAGAACTATGCTTTGAGATACAAAAACTTAAATATGTGAAACCAGATTGCAAAGATGAAGGGGATGATATGAAAAGTATGCTAGGGGAAGATGTGATGCGTCACTCAGAAAACTGGACAAGTTTCCCCGGTGAATTACCAGGAGTTGTGTTGGATGTTGAGAGACAGATATTTAAGGACTTAATTGATGAGTTTGTGATTGATGAATGTTTGCGAGTGACGTACAGTAGGCACAGCAAGCTATTTGGAAAGTAGTTCATTTCATCTGTTCATTTACAAATAATTTTTTTGTATCAACCCATGAAAGTTTAAGGCTTAAGAGCTTTGATTGTTTTTGCTAATCTGTGAAGCAAGTAACTTTAACACGGATTTACATCATAAGTATTCTCAAAAATTGATGGTGGAACTTGTGTGTCAGCTATAACTTTGGCCTTGATATTGAGTTTGTCTTCTGTAAGGCCAGAAAGTGGAGAAAAATATTATAAGTTTCAAACCTCAATGAAAATGGAGAAAACTACTAAGAGATGCCATGCACATGTCTCTTGAAGAATTCATATCCTAGGCCAACAAAAGGGAGTAATGTCCAACTCTTTTTTACTATAAAATCTGCTACATTCTTGTAGAAAGTAACTGATGTACCATATTCCGAGCCATGGAAATCAGAATACTGTTCCTGATTGCACTTGTTTGTCACATTCAATAGTCCATAGTCATCAATTCAAAGACATATACAAAATGTAGGCATAGAATAAACTTCACTGAATTTTGTACATAATGGTTAGAACTGAAAATAATTAATGCTGAAAGCTTTCTCCGGAGTTGAACGGTTAATGAAAACATAAAATTAATTAATGAAAAAGATAGGTAGTAGAGAAATTAGAAGATAATGGCTAGAGACTGAAAAGGACAAATAAATCGATGTGCTTATGCTTTATTTGGTAAATATTTAATACAACTTTCACATATCAATCAGCCTCCGTAGCATAGTGGTAGTGCGTTCGCTTCGTAAGCGAAAGGTCGCGAGTTCGATCCTCGCCGGGGGCTTTTTTCCGTTGGTTTTTTATTTTTCTTACTTATTTTCCTTTTTTCAATTTTTAATCAAATCACCGGTCCAATTCTCAACCTTATGCAGAAAAAAAATGTAAAACAACATGTTTTTTATTTAAAAAAATTTAAAAACACCAAATTAGTCCTGCGTGCACATTCATTTTGAAACTATTTTTATATTTTCAAAATCCTATTCTGAAATATAAAAAAAAAAAATACTCCAAATGATCATTTTAAGATATAAAAAATACATTTTGCAATAACTAAATTGTCAATGTTTTAAAAGTGGGATGTTTGAATGAGTTCATTAATCCAGAAACAAATTAAATATTCTAGACAATTTACAAATCACACTTTGTATTTGGTAACCAAGAACCGCCAATAAATAAATAAATAACAAAAAAAAAATGAAGTATTTAAAATCTCACTCGTTACTTGTTTAAATACATAAATAAAAACATGGGAAACTGAATACAGAATGGTTAACGGACTCGGAAAAAAGTTATTTGAGGTTTTATGTTTCTCCTTCTCTGTAAGAAAAAAATTGATATAATTTGAAGAAGAAAAGAAAGAATTGTTCAGGAAAATCAACAATGAAAATTTGTTTGTAGGCAAAGAGTACTCTTCTTATCTGCATCCCTACAAACTGTATGCAAATTATTTAAGGATGGCAACGGGTCGAGTCGGGTACGGATAGTGCCTACTTATAACTCGATTTGCGAAAAAAAAAAACTCCATCCGCTATCCGCTCGTTTACTCGTTGGGTATCTGCTCAAAAATTACCTGTGGATATTTTTAAATTCTGCGGGTATTCGTGGATACCCGATACCCGCAAATATTTAAAAAAATATATATTTTATAAATTTTTTAATATAAAGTTATAAAAATAAAATATAAATTAAATTTTAATTTTAATTTTTTGCGGGTAACAGGTACCTGTGGGTACGGATAGTATGATACTCGTACCCGACCCGTTTATAAGCGGGTATTAAAATACCCGCTACCCGTTATCCGCCAGTAGTAACTATCCGCCGCGAATTTTATCCGCGGATATCCGCGAGTATTTTTGTTATCCCTAAACTTACCTATATGGAACTGTATGTAACTCTAAATGGATTATGGTCAATTTCTTAGACAGAAGAAGTATTTCAATGCTACACAAAAATAGTAAAACAAGAATATATATGCTTATAGTACTACAAAATCACATTTTTTCTGTTATATACACTTCATTTCTTTATTATCATTATTAATATATAATTATAATAATAAAAAGAAAAGTTAAACTTATTTATTCAGTTAAGATAAATTTATGTTTTGTTTGGAGTTTAAATGCATTGAAATAATATAGTTAAGATTAATCATTATATTTAAGGTGTGTTGTTGGTTTTAGAGTCTATAATTCCTTCATAATTTTATTTTTAAAAGACATTTTTTGAATATCTGAAAGATAAATGTATATTCAAATTGTCTTTTTATCTTGACTCTTAAAAATTATAAAATTATTACCAGACTATGTTTTTATTTCTGACAATTTATTTTATTTTAAAAAACAACTAATTAATAAATATGGTAACTGCTAATGAATAGACAATGATTAGAAATTAAATTTATATTTTCAGAACATAAATGAATTTCTAAGAAATTTTTTCCCTTTGAATAAAATTAAATGAATTATGCTTGAAATTTTTATTAATACAATTATAGTAGAATTTAATTTATATGCATTCTCAAACTATTATGGTTAATAGATAGTCATTATACGCATGATTTTTTGCAAGCTGAATTTGATTGAAATAAATAATAAGTTGGCAAACAGGTTTTCAAAGACTGCATTATTTCAAAATATAAATTATATAACACATTGTTTATAGTTTTTATAAACAATCGATGTTAGAAAAATACAGTAACATTTGGTAAATAAATGCAGCTTTATACACGAAAATGAAGTTAGGTGCTTTTACCCAGTTCTAAACTGAGGAATTTTGTTATAGGAAAATACGTAAGTCTACATCTTGCTATTTAGAAGTGGTGTAAGAAAATTATATGAATTATAAAAAACTGATTTAAAATACTTTCATTTGTATGTTAGTCAAATCAACATCCAATGTAAAAGCAACATAGAATCCCATAAATATAACCAACAAGTTCCTCTGATACAGGATGACATGCAATTCAATGGAAACCACTGAAGATTTTATTTAAAGATTGTCCACCATATGTGAAGAAATTGAGAAAAATATACTTTGGTTGCATTGATGATATAGACATTGATGTATATTCTTATGCTTAATAAAACTGTCAAAATGGATTGGAACTCGCGAGCCAACTCGGTCCATCACGAGTTTGGACATGGTTGGGTTGAAATTTTTTTATAAATTTCAATACAGGTTGATTTTTGACCTAGAACCCAGCTCACTCGGTTTGAACCTATAAATAAAGGATTACATTAGTGTTTTTGGTTAAGTTGGAGTTTGCATTTGGATCAGATTAGGTTGTCTTTTTTAGTTAACACATAGATAGTTTGTATTTTTGTGATTTTAATTTGTATTTGGAATTTTTTGAAATTTATTTAGATTTTAATTAGAATTATAATTTAGTTTTGACTGAAAAAAAATAAAATAATTGTATGTTTTTTAATTAAGTGAGTCTGTGAGCCAACTCGTTTAACCCACCAACCCATAGTGGGTCAAACCGGATACGAAATTTTTTTGACTCGCTAATAAATGAGCCAAGTTAGATTGACTCACTAAATAATCAACTCGTGGTGGATCGACCAGACTGAGTTACTGTTTTGACAACTCTACTGCTTAAAGCACATAGATATGTGGCTCTAAAAATCCTTTATCTTCTATTTGATAAAACAAATTCATAACTTTTGAAATATTTAAATATATTACATTTTAACTAATCTCACATTAAATTGTTTTATTTTTTAAATGTTTTATTTGAAAAAACTAATTCAAATTTAATGAATTTTAATTGTTTTTTCTGAATAAAATACTTCAATTATACCATCAAACAAAAAAGTATAATTAAAATTTAAATAATTATTAAAAATTTAGGAATATCAAAATTTATTATCGTTTATTTAATCTTTATTAATGTTATTTTCCGATCTAAGATTTTTTTAATTGATATTTTAAGATTTAGAATTTAGGATTTAGGTTTTAGGTTGTTATATTTTTTTTATATATATAATTGGAATGAGAATTGAGTTTGTAAAGATTTGTTTATTGTAAACACTACTTGAAATATGTATGACTTGGAGTTGGAGGTAATTAAATGAAAGATTGAGTTGGACTGGTAATGTGACTTTGTGAAACTTTAGGTTTGCCAATAACTTGACCTAAACTTAGTGATAGAGACAAACCATAATAAACATATCTTTTCTTTTTGTGCTTCTTAATTTTATTTAAAAATAAATAAATTGAAACATGGTTGTTTGACTAAACTAAAAAAAAATTATAAATGGTATTTGTTAAAAGATTTTTAAATTACAATTATTCTTGTGAATTTCCGTATAAAAAATGGTCATTTTACTTAAATATAAGAAAATTTCATCTACCAATCTTATTTAAGCATGGAAGTCATAACGACAAATACTAGGGTAATTTAGAAAATACATGTTTTATTTTATGAAATCAAGAATAATAAATAAATTTAACTAATCACTACTAAAAAGACTCATATTTTCTACCGATTTTGTTTTGAAATTTTTTTATAAGAAATACTTACAAATTTTGTTGTGAAAAAATATTTGCAAGAAATTGCTACCAATTTTTTTGCAAAATATTTTATATAAAATATTTTTTGCAACAAATTTTGCAAGAAATACTTACGAATTTTATAATTTGATAGAAAATAAGTATCCACGAAGGAATTACCTGTCAATTAAGATTTTAAAAAATGACAAAAAAATATATTTTTTTGAAAATTTCTTTAATAAATTTGTAAAAAAATCTCATGTAATATAATATAAAAATTTTTAACAGATAATATTCTTAATTAGTGTGAAATTAGTGATATCACTTGTATGCAAGTCTAGAGGCAGTAACTTGACCAAATATTTAAATTGTCATTATTATTAAGCAAGATGATATGATTAATTTCATAACTTCAACCATGTCTCAAAACTAAACCTATATATTCACTTGAGTGTACTAAGTTGAGGGAAATTCTCTAGAACTAATGAGTTGAAACTCAATTTTTCTTTCGAAAATTATTCAAAACATTAGAGTTAGCAGAAATGGTTTAGTGTTGCACAAATTAAACAATACAATCTGGAAACAAAAAATTATACAATCTGTAAGTTTTTTTTAGTAAATATAATAAAGTACAATATGAACATGTACTACTCTAATATATAAGAAAACGATTTGTAAAATTATAGTATGATAATTATGTAGGTCTGCACCAAGTATACGGACTTTCTTCATGATCAAAATTGAAACAAAACTTTGACCAAGTCCAAAGCTTTTATCATAGCTAAAATATTTTCTGATATTTCATTTTCACGTTATTTATATTTTTAGTGCTAACAAAATAATATAATAATATTTCATTTATAATTAATCAATTATTTAATCACATCAAGTTTTCTAATTTAATATTCAAACATTAAAATTAATTTCTTTGACAAAGAGTATAACATGTATGACTTAAATCATATTAATTACAATAACAATAATATTATTTATCTTGATCCATAACATAACCCTTTCAACAGAACTAGAAGGAACAAGGTTTCTCAGAATCAAAATATAGATTTACTAACATAACATGAGTTTTGTGGTGAAGAACACAGTTCATAATTTAGGTTTGTCTGTGTTTACTTTTTTACTTTTATGGAAGCTTTATGAGGGTGCAGTAATTAATTGCAAAGCTGAGCAAAGGTAATATATATATATAAAAGAATTAAGTGGAGGGTAATGCAGCACACCAAACTTCACATGGCAGTGATAAGTGGTGTAAGAAAAAAAAATCGCATATCCATAAATGTAACTGCTTCGTCTTTATTGCTTCCCATTTTCTTTGTTACTTTAAAAACCTTAGAATTGGGACCACCATGTAAATTTTTGGCTTTTTTCTTTGATGACACCTTTAAAGGAGCCTTTAAAAACCCAACTCGCTGCAACTACTGAGTCTCTTTAATTTTATCTTGGATCTTGTGATATATATTACTGTCTACTCTGCTTCACATTTCATGTTGCTTCCTTTTCATCATCAGAACAACTGCAGATTCCAAAACATTTTTCTCACTTTTTCACTTTCTGTGTTACAACCATGCTTCTATCACTTCCATGCCTTCATCAATATGCTGTTAAAGAGGCTACAAAGATGAACCAATATAGGATTTTCTATTTCCCCTCACTATATATATATATATATATATATATACACTTTTCTTTTCCCTCCTCTAATAACATCTTTATCTTCCTCTTAACTTTTTTTTCTTCACTTCATCATAATACATCTTAATTTTTTTGTTGTTGTTATTTTATACCATTTTAATAAATAGAGGACTATGATTTCTTCACTGCTTTTTGTCTCTATCAAAGCTGGGTGGTAAGCATGCATGGTTACTTGCATGCATGAGAGATTAACTTGTCCAGGAATGCAGTCATTGGACCAGGGCTTCAAAAGTTGTTTTTCTTGTCTCATTTCTTTTAGTATTTTTATCTTTAAAGTTAAAACTTAACGCATTAATTTGAAGGTAAAGTTGTGTAATAGTTTTAAGAAACATACATTTTGAAGGTTATATTTTATTCTCAACAAATTATTTTAAGAGATTCTATGTTTTAATCATTTTTAATTCTCCCTGTGAAGAATCGAAAACAGTACTATTTTCATAGAAATATGAAAAGTTATTTAATATTTTACACTTATAAATTTTATGTTTATTTATTTTAAATTTAAAAATATATTGAGAAACAGTTAAATGAAACCAAACACCTTTTTAAATATACTAAAAAATTGTTATTACAATATTATTAGGAATATATAATTTTCAGAAATGAATGTGATTGATTGCATAAAATAAATAAGACTTTTTATTATAAATTTTCACATAAAGCATTCGTGTCCACAATACGATTAGTAGGCGATTTAATGTAAAACCTTGTTAAAATGTGGCATTTTAGAAGTGATTAATGCATATTATTTTTGTGGTTTTGAGTGCAGTTTGAGAAAACCTTAGCGTCCTTTTATTTCGTAAAAGAAAAGGCATTTGGCATACAAGTTGTTACAAGCACGTGCTTTTAATATCATAACTCCAAATAAGGTATACACTATTTAGCCTTTTCATTTGTTTCCATTTAGATAGTTAAAGAGAGAAAAAAAACATGCATCCAGTAACAATAACATATTTATTACAAACAAAAGAATTATATATATATATATATATACACGTACGTACATGTATATGTATGTATGAAAAATGTGGAAACAAAATCTGACTTGATTTTACGTACGTAGCTCTTAATACTGTCAGAAATCGCGTACAGTTTCTCTAAAGAAACCAGTTTGCATCTTGTAGGTATATGATGTAACCGATGAAATTAAACGCGTAAACTTAATGCGCATACACGCATATATTAATTTACATTGCTGCTTACTGTTTTTTTTTTTGTTGGGATAAGATAACTCTTAATCTTCGTCTGTGCAACCGTATCAGTAGATGAAAAAAAATGTAAATGCACATTTTACTTTTATCAGCAAAAAGAATTTATAAATGTAAATATGTACTTGAGGTACATCAAGCCATAATATGAATAAATGCTTATATTTGGTCCGTAAATGTGTTATAAATAAATAAAAAAAATTAAAAAGGGTAGTTGTAGGTATGAATAATATAATGAAGATAAATCTACATTTATCTGTATGAAATGAAAAAGTGTATCCTCCTCCTTTAATATCTTTTCCCATTTCCTTCAATTAATGATAATTCCTTTGTTTATTCTTTTCTCTCCTCCATCACTCGTGTGGTTAGTAGAGTCATGAGAATTACAAGTTGTTTATAATTGTGTGTTGTTAGATTTTGCTTTTTGGCTGTAGATATTTTTGAAGCTATACTATAAATGATGAAACAGAAAACATAAAACCTTTCACGAGGTAATTATTATGGGTGTTAGGCGGAACCGTTGTCATCTTTTTGCATCATACACATGTCTTGGTTTCACTCAGCTTAAATCTGACATTCTGAAAATAGCAATTATGCAGAAAGCTTAAATATGAGTGCATGGATGTGTACTAGTGAGAGAACCGTTCTTGGGATTGCTTTCCCCGACTCCTTCAACAAAACTTCCTTGGTCAAATCGTGCGCAAAAAGCAACACATATTAGGAGAAAAAAGTTCAAGACCATTTGGAAAATCCCCATTACTCCTAAAGCTTCCATTTGAAACCAGAGGACAGCATGCAAGTGTGTGAAAGAGAGAGAGAGAGCACGTAAAGTTCAAACAGCAACAACAGTGTATATGCTGATCAAGCTATATCAATTATGTACGCATGTTGGTCTACTTCATAATTAATCAATTGTACTCTCTTCAAACAAACATTACAATTATCGAGTGCTGTGAAATTGTACCAGTTTAAGCTTCCTTTTGTACTCAAATGGGATCATAGCATTTTGAATAAAGCATAATATGTCAATGAAAGATGGAGTACAAGGCTACCCCACTTTCACGAGTTTTCTCTTATAGTACACTGGTTGCTTCACTCTTGTATATACATTACACCTTAATCTAACCAAGTAATCATTTTTCTAATCTCACTTTCAACATAATCATCAATTATCACTTATAACATGAGAGAGAATCCAATCTAATTAAGAGATTAAATCATCAGATAAGAAAGTCTCATGTCGAACTTTCTATTCTGCACAAGAAAACACTTGAGGCTGATCAGATAAAATATTTTACATTATGATTTTTTGTCCAAAGTTAAACCATTTTCATATACATGACTCACGGTTGTGTATATGGTGTCATGAACCAAAAATAGTTCAAGTTTAAACGAAAACACAGGAATACTTTTATAGTTTATGGCTTGAAGTCTAGGTAACAAAAGTCTAGCTATGATGAAAACGATCGTTATTTAGGGATTTAAACTAAAACATGCCAGCAAATTCATATGAAAGCCCCAACATATAAGGACAGGAGCACTATTTTAGAATGTTTTATTATACCTCGTATTCATAATGATTGATCAACAAGGTATCTAAAGGTTGCAACCACAAAGTTCAATTGAAATATAAATATTGTATATGTATAGCCAGCATTGCCATACTTACAAAACTAAGATTCACGGCTGAGTGGGAAAATTGAATTGATGTGCTTTAGCCTGTGGAATACTGATATGAGGAATGTCCTGGAAGGAGTAGTAGCCTTGGGACAGAAAGGTTATCTGAATCAAGAACGAGTAGTACCCTTACCTTGTTGGCTACGATGGTTGTTATCTGAATCAAGAAGCTTGGAACTCAATGTTGTTGGAAGGCGTCTAAGGGGTGAAGTGGTGGAATGAATAGATTGGATGAGAGGATGAGGCATCATGACTTGGGAACTTGAGCTAAAGATCTGAACATTGTTGGATTGTCTTGGATCGCTTTCCACTGAGTAAAAAGCAGATGGTGTAGCAGAAGGTGGACAAAAAAGTAATTGGGGACCAGATGAAAATTGCACACTACTGCCACTGCTTGGATGGGAAGGAAATAATTCATGGCTTCCAAGGTGGGATAAAGATAGAGTTGAAGGCTCAGAATGGTGATAGGAGTTATGTGTAATGCCATTGTTTGACAAACCACCAGGTAAATAAGAGCTATTAGTCCCATGGGGAAACACCTTACAATGAGATGAAGAAGATTCTTCTCTATTACGAGTACTACCACTACCACCAACAATTCCATTTTGATGATTCTCTAGTTCATTTGGTTTCATCCAGAACTTGCCCTTCTGGGAGGCTGAGACACCTTCAGCTAACTCAGTACGGTTTTGAGAATCTAAATCCCAATACCTTGTTGACTTTGTGATGAGGTTTTGGTTTCCCCCAACACCATCATACAAGCTTCCAAGAGAGAAGTGAGAGGTAGCTGAGAGTGGGGTTTGTTGGTGAAACTGAGCAAAACAGTGAGGAAATTGAAGTGGTGGGAGTTTATCAATATCAGATTTGGTGACTTCAAGCAACCAATCTACCACCTTGCTAGGTTGGTTCAGTCCAAGCTTGTCTTGAAGATCATACAACTGAATTGCTGTGGGCACAGACAGTCTAATCCTTCGGTCCCTCAGTCCCCTAATGGTGCAAACCTTGCTGTGCCTATCTTTTCCTCCCAAAGAACGAGACACTCGTACAATTCTTGGGTTTCTGAATGCTGACCATGATCTTGAGGACGACCCTGCCTTTGACAACTTCTCAATTTTAATGTTCTCGCCCTCTTCTTCGTTGCCTTCCTGAACTTTACTTGAACTTTCATTCATCATATTTCTTATAATCTCATCATTCTCTTCTCGATAATATCATACAATAAGATCAACCTCTTCGATCTCATGCACTGCAACCGACTAACCCGATCTGATAAACAATGGGGAAAGGAACAAGTTATAATATCAGAAAACTTCCTTTTTTTCTTTTCTTATTGCAAAGTTTTTATATTCACAGCAAACTATACGTTTGTTGCTCACTTGACTGGGAAACACCCCAGAATAGATTAAAAAATCTGAGAGCCAAAATCATGTGTGAGAAAGAAACAACAAGGTAGTGTAAAAAGTTGAACACTGAAATCAGCTTTACCAATTCTACAAGAGCAGTGAAGTTATGGTGCTCCAAAATTAGGGCAAAGACAAGTCTAGTGACTGAATTGATAGTGTTATGAGAGTGAATCGAAGGCAGAAACATGAGTTTGGTGGAAAAATTGAGACATGCATGGTTAGGTTTTGAGAGAAGAAAAAGAAAAGAAAAAGATTAGAAGCATGAGGTGAAAGGTGATGTGAGTAGTGAGATAAGAAGATGAACTTACGTGAGAGAGGAAAGTTTAGATGGTATGTTGTAAGGTTTTGAGCATAGAAGAAATGGAGGAGAGTGCAGAAGTAGAAACTTCGTACAAGTCTTCAATGTTAACTAGTGGAGCAGATGACCTCAAGTTTCGACTTCAGCCTTTTTTTCTGCAAAGGAATAATAATGTTGCATCAAATTGAGAATTTTTGTAAAGAAAGGTTAGCATTTTACAGCATCATGTGGGTGTAAATGTCAAAAATAATAATAATAAGAAGAAGAATTATTTCACCTTCACCATCACCATGTGGCATCCATGTCAAGTGGCACGTCAACCATAGCTTCTCTTGACTTTCTCAATCTCTTTGCACCACATGCTCATCAACAATTAATATTACCCACTGCCTTAATTAATAATCACCATTAATCAAACTCAACTCTTAATTATTAGCTTAATTATTCAAAATTGGAGTCTAATTACATTACTTTTTTCAAACTGTTTATGGCTAGGTTACTCCTTTAAAATTACAAAATACAGAAAAATTTACACTTTCTGTGTCAATATTATTCTTTTTGAAGATGAATATCAGAGATTTATATCGTTTTTTAAATTAACTTGATGACTAAAATCGCCGTAGGATTAGTGGCCAAATAAGAATTTTCATTTATCATCCAAGTACTTTTCAAATAATTCGCTAAAATTTAAAATATATATATATATATATAAATAAAAGAGGTTTTTTTAGTTATTAATTATAGATAGCTTCAGTGTCGGACTAATTTAGGTTTGCCTGTGCCGGCTGGCCCAACAGGACTGACAATGAAAAGTTCCGAAAAATATATAATATTGTACCTTTATTAATCCATTTACTATTTTGAGTTCTATTTTAATAAAAATAAAGCATCAGCAACATTACATTTTATCCAAGAATTTCTTAAAATGTAGACATACCAAATATGGAGCTCTTAATTTGTATGGCCAATATTTTAAATGCAATTTACATATTATTTTTTTAGATATTCGTTATTTTTATTAAACTTACTCCGTTGATAAATGCCTTGTCATAGTTAAGAAAATAAACAAAATTGTGCATAAATTGTTAGGAAACTATATAATGTAGTTTTAATCGTGATCTTGCATTATAAATTTAAGTTCTCTCTTTTTGTTTTAATAGTAATTAAGGCGTTTTTAGTCATTTTTATTGTTTATGATACGTGACTTCCTTGTTATTTATGTATTATTTTTATATTTTGAAATGATTAATTGTTCCTCTTATGATAATTCTTGTTTGTGTTAAAGTTTATTTTTTGTCAAAACTTAAATTCTTAACTTATAAATTTAATTGTGAAAGTATTCTAGTTTAGATGGGTAAGGATTATTCTAACTTGGTATGTGTTCAATCTTTATACATGATAAAAAAAATTATAGTTACATTTAAATTCCTCTTATTTATTTCAAATCATAATTACGTTCCCATAATTTAAAATTAATTCTTACAAAGAGTTTTTAAAAGATTTCCATTTTCCTATATTTAAATTACATTTTTTCACAATTTAATACAAATTTCTTATATTTTCTATTAAAATTTAAAATGGATATAAATACTTGCAAATTAAATAAAAAGTAGATTAGGGATGAAACTCAATGTTATATTACATATATAGGGAATAATTGTTAGTTTTTCTAAATTGAAATGCCAAGTGTTAGTTAGGTTGGGGAAGAGACCGTGAAGGGGGACAAATGTTTTGAATCTATGTTACAAATTACTTTGCTCCTATTTTCAGTCTTTTTCATGGCCAGTTAAGGTATACTCTTTTATTATAGTTAAGTTATTTAACTTTGTTCACATGTCCCTTTTTTAATTGAAGAAAAAATGGGACAAAGAATATAAAAAGGGATTATTTGAAAGAGAAAGATATAGTTTTAGAATTGTTGGTACATACATACGTACGTACGTACATATATATATATATATATATATATATATATATATATATATATATATATATATATATATATAAACGTATCCATGAGAAATAATGCATCTAAAGTTATAATAATGTCACGATTTATTTGCATTCAGCTATGAGCTATATACTATCTTTATACAACAATGTTATTCATTTTTATCTCTCCATGATATAGCACTGATCATATTTTATATTTTTCTCTTTTATCATTTTTAATCTCTTTTTTTGCTGTACAAAATTCTGCAGAAACAATTTATTATATACCTTCTTAGTTTCAGAAGAGATTTATGGCTTTTAAGAAAATGAATTCTGAAAAGTAAGAGACAAAATAAATAGTGCAGTTACTATAGAAGTGTATATATGAAGAAAGTAAAAATAAAAAATAAACCCTCACAGGTAAACTTTGAAAAGTTATGATGTATGTTGTTGGAGTCTGATCTGTTGTATTAGATGATATAGATTCATAGCTGTGCCATAGATGAGGGACCAAGTTAGCCTCATAAAAGCATCCACTCAACTTATAGCTGGAAAAAAAGAGAGGGACCACAGACATATGCCAGTGAGATTTGCACACAGCACAATTAGAATTCTGTATATATATGTGTATATATTTATATATATATATATATATATATATATATATATATATATATATATATATATATATATATACACATATGAGTCACATTGTAATAATTAGTTTCATTTTTGTTCTCTAATTATGCTACTTAGTTTCACAATATTAATTAATGTGTAAACTATAAGATTAATGGGTTTCTTTAGCTGATATGAACTTGCAGCACAGATGAACCAAAAACTAGAAGCATATGGTTCAGTAAATCAAGTAGTTTTGCCTACTATAGTATCTCTAAACCGTTTCCTAATTAGGGTTTTGTGTTGTGCATGTTGTTGTATGCTTATAAGAGTAATTGATGTGGATTACTTAGGGTTATAGAGAGAATATTTTGCTTTCAAAAAGACAATCACGCGTATATGTTTGTAGAGAAGATATGTGTATATGTAGAACCCCTAGCTAGCTAACTCTTGGGTGTTCTGTGTGGAAAGTCGAAAAAAGAAAAAACATAATGAATCTTCTTTCTAATGTTGTGTACTGAGGTTAGAGACAAGGAGTAAGAGCCTTCAGCTTTTCCCTTCAAAATATCCACAAAATAGGAATCTTGGCCTAAATTATTGAGGTGTTCATCATCAGGACACACTGCTACTGCCATTGTTGAGTACTGTTCAAAAGCTGAACCAATACTTTTAAACTCAAAACCCTAAGTGGGGTTAAGACCTTGTGAACCACATATATGTGAACCTTGCAGTAATAAGTAAGATGAAAATTTAATATTTCTGCAACCACCTTACAGGATATACATTAGTTTCAAAATCGATCAGATTTGAAATAAATAAATAAATAAATAAGAAATGCAAATGTTGCGGCAGGACACAAGAAAGAAACCCTAAAATTTCAATTCATTTGAGATAAAGATGGCCCATTCGAAGTATTCAGTTTTCGTTTGCAGAAAACAGAAAATGATGACTTCGAAGATTGTTGTCATTTTGTTTCTCTTTCTCAAGGGTTTTTTAGTTTTATGTGCCCAGCGTTATCCTTATGTCTGCAACCTATTGCAGAAAAAGTAATGAACTTAACAATAATAAGAGTTTATATAATCGATGATGATGATGATGCAATTATTTACCCTCAGTTCTTCTAAACCTCGAATAATGTAGTCTCTCTTTGGATTAAGAAGTTAATTAAGTTCAAATTTTATATTCAACCATATATCTCTGCAAGGATTTAACATTTTTTTATCAGTAAGTAGTATAAAGAATATCCCAAAGTCATATACACAAAATAAAAATTCTTTTGGAATTGTAAGTGGAAAGCGATAAAACAGTATGTTGAACTGGAATGAATATTGATTGTACTACTTAATAAAAATTAAAAGAACTGTATTTCTTGAAATTGTATTGGGTTATTACTCATAACATCCTCTCCTTTTGCGATATGTAGGAGAAATTAAAGTGTAGGTTGCAGATTGATGAAAAGATATGGAGATGTAAAAGTAATGTTTTAGAGGGAAATTAGAAGAAAGAAATGGATATGTTTGTTTGTTTGGCGGTGCATGCCGAAAACAGTGTTGCATCACCATCAACACTGTGGAGTGAGTAGTAGTGAGTAACTCTGTAATGAATGAATATATATACTATCACTGTCAAGGACTGTGAGATCTCTGCTATTTAGCTTGAAGATATGAGTGAGTTAATAAATGTGTGGTCAGAAATGAATAGATAATTCAGGAGGATTTGCATGAATGACAAGTTTCCCATTGTGGATTGGGAATAGAGGAATCTATACTTAGATCTTAAAAATGTGACAGAAATAAAAATTTAGGTGTTAAATTTTGCATAACTACAAAATTTTGATGCTGAGTAGTTATTGCGGTGTACAGAGATCTGCAAAAGGTATTTGATGAGAAGAGAAGAGAAAAAAGAAAAATGGTTGAAATGTTGATAGAAAAAAGTGGAGGAGAATGACAGGTTGTTGTTCTTGGGTATTAAGGTTAGCAGTGTGTGAGTGTGTCCATGTGAATGAAAGTGACTGAGAAAGAGAGCCAAATGTTTGGTCATTGCTGTGGCCTATACCTTTGCTTCTGCTTCTTCTGCTTCTGCTTCATGTTTATTATCGTTTATATAAGGTCAACAATGGAGCTCAATTTTTCATGCTACCCAGCTGCACTCTCTGTCTCCTTTAACTTCTCAGAAAATAAAAATATTCTTTATTTTTCATAATAATTGTATTAATTAATTAAGTAAGAAACATTTTCAACCTAAAGATTCTCAATCAACTGATTAAGAATTATTGGTACCATTAAATAAAAGAAAACAGTAGATATATAAAATAATTTTCTAAGTGCATCCTAATTTCAACATTTTGATTTGTATAAAATAATTTATTAGAGGACATTGTGAAGTTTTAGATAAGAATGTTTGAAAAGACGTTAAAAAATAACGTAGAAAAAGCCTAGGTGAGGTGTATATGTTTGACAAATTTATTAGTTGTATTATAATACAGAAAATTGGTGGGTTAATAAAAGTTTCATTTACAAAAGAGAATATTGTGTGGATGAGTGTGAAATACAAGAGAATATATGTTTTCCTTATTAATTAAATATTATATAAAAAAGAATTTGAACATTGTACATGTATCAAGGTGTGGGGTATATATTGAGCTACAGAATGAATGATAATCATTGTGATGATGATGAGAACACAAAAAAAAAAGGTGTTTGTGGCATACTCATATATCATATCAAGATATAATTGTTTGTTTGCTAATGTTAAGCTCGTAATAAACCTTACGTGGGATGACGTTAATGACGTTAATGGAAGTAAATTAGTTTTTTTTAATATGTCAAATCGTACTTATCCGTCGTCACGTTAAGTAAATGATAAATTAGGTTAGAGTTTTCAATTTATTGTAGTAGCACGACTTATTTAATCTGTCAAAGTGGTAGACTAGTTTGTTCTAACCTGCCAACTTCTTTTTTTATATTTTTATATTTAAAAATTAAAAATAATTAAAATAAATATATTTTTTATATTATATAAACAAATTTATATATATATATATATAATCTTTAAACAAAATTTTAAAAAAGTTAAAAATAAACTGAAAAATAAATAAAAAAGTGGCAGGCCAGTTTACCCGCTCGTCCTGAGACAAAACGGATTACAAAATTCAACTTGTTTTGCTATGACGGATCAATCCGATCCAGCCCATTTTTGATAGGCCAAAGGCAAAACAAGTCAAAATGGACCGAACTGACATGTTTTAACATTCCTAATCTTTTGTATTTACAATTTGGATATACAAGAAATCGTCTTAGTCTTGAATTAATATTTAGAGGAACTTAAATGAAGTAAAGTTCATGATAAATTCGTTCTTAGGAGTATTTTCACATTTTGTTTTAAATAATTATTCTTTTACTAAGTAATCTTCTATTATATTTAACTCATTCAATATCATCAAGTTTACTTTAATCGGCTTCTCATCATAGTCTCAATTATTATTTTTTTTTCTTTATTTGGTTTTATTAAGCAATGTAGTACATTTTATGAAACTTAAATATCAATTTTATCAAATTAAGTTATCTTTAAAACACACGTTTGATATTTATTTATTTATTTGCATAATATTTTTTATTTATCTTTTACTTTTAGTTACATGAAAATATTTTACTATCAATTTTTAATGCTCAATGTGTAAACCTTACTTTATTAAGCAACCTAAGAAAAAATTATTTTCTTTTTTTTTCTTTGACTATTCGCTTTAATTTAAGAACTCATTTTGCTACTTAATTTTTCATTCTTTCTGATAGTTCAAGCAATTTGATGTTCACTTAAATCCTTAAGATACTTTTCAACATTTGAAAAAATAATAAATGTTATAATTTGTCATGAAATTTTAATTATTTTTTAATTTATTTTAAGAAAATTGTTTAATTCATATTCTAGAACATAGGTATTTGTCATATTGATTTTGAAAAATTAATTGATGTCTCTGACCTCGTTGAAGAAGATGTGCTTGATGAAGACCATGTGCATGAATTTGTTAAAATTCCTTAGGCTTATGATTTGTGTGAGTGGGTAATGCTAGATCTTAACATTTTTTGCATTTAAAATTGTTTTTCAACCATTTCAATTGGTTAAAATCTCACTTTAATAAGTTGAATTATTCATAACTTTGTGATAACACATGCTTAAACATTTTTTTCTATCGATTAAAACATGATTTCAACCTATTAAAATCTTGAAATATTTAGCAAAAATTCAATTTCACTTATTTTGCACCAACTAAGACATGAATAAAATAAATTGATTGAAATCACATTTTAAGTAATTTCAACACTTGTTAAAACGCAGTTCAGATATTTGAATTGACTTTTGAAACTTATTTTTATTTTGTTTTAATCAAGTGAAAATGTTTTCTAGTTGATTTTACTGGTTCAATTTATTTGCTAGTGGTCTAATTTAAATAAAAAGGTTTTAGAAAGTCGAAAAGAACCTTTCAGAAAGTAAAGTTTGATTACACTAAGCTAAAAACATTTTCTTAGAACTTTTTTTTGAAAGAATTTTGTGAAAGATCAAAATTCAAGTATATCTAGCATTATTCATAGTAAGAATTTGATTGGTTTGTAAGTCTTATTGATCAGGGTTGATTATAGTTCGAAAGTACTCTATATCATTCACTTTATATCTTAGTTGTTTTCTCTTTTTTGTTTGTGATATGCAAATGCAAAAATACATATGAATATAAAAAAATCGTTTAATAGATAACATTATTTTGAAATATATCTTAATCCAAGTTTTATATTTTTATTTACAATTTAATCATACATAATAGTGAGAATTGTATATTATGTAAAAACTTGGTTCACTCAATTCATCCACATGTATCACATGTATTTGAATCTTGACTTGAATGAATTGGAATTTTAAAAGATGTCTCCATCAAAAATTTAAATTATATAGAAAATAAATTTATTTGGACTCGTTACTATAAATGCAGTCAATCAGTTGATGAACATAAAAATTGTTGCACTTGCATGGGTCCAATATGTAACTATACTAATAATTGGTGGAAATAGAGGTTAGAAATATGAGTTAGGATTCAACCATTTATGTACATTCTGCAATGTATTGGAATGGATCTCTCCAGTAACATTTTCATTAGATTATATCTTGACGCTTCAAAATTTATTAATATAATATATTTTTATAAAAAAGTGCTAATTTAAAAAAAAATGGTAGAAATCATCATTCTTGAACATCCCAAGGTTGTTTTGCACGTGAGAGAATCTTCTCCCGCAATTTACACTTCCGCCATTTATGGAACAACCAAAGCTTATATTATAAGTTGGCCGAGTGGTTTCTATACAGGATTAAATATGTTTTTAATTTTTTAAGTTTCAATCAAATTTAAAATTAATATATTTTTAAAATGTTTAATTAATTTAATCTTTTAAATTTAAAAATATGTAAATTTAATCATTTTAATCAATGTTTATTAAGTTTATCTTATGTTTCAGGTACATCTCATGATAATATTTAAATTATTTATCTCATTTGACACATTTTCAATTTAATATTAACTCAAATATTATCATAAAATACGTTTAAAATGTCAAATAAATTTAACAAAATTTGGTAAGAAAAACTAAATTTACGCATTTATAAAGATAAATGACTAAATTGATATAAAATTTTGAAGAATGACTAATTCCAAAATTCACTGAAATTTAAAAGATCAAAAACAAATTTAAGCGGCAATTACATTCTCGTGTAGGTGTTCTACGTGAACAATTACGGTAGAACAGAGTTCCAAAAGTAAAATCCGGTTTGATGGGGTGCAGGAAGAAACACCGATAGTTTTATGCCTAAAACCTCCTACAGAAGGGGGCCATGAATCATGAACACTACATTGCCCCCACCTCTTCAATATATTTAGAAGAATGGAGGCAACAGATACTTTGATATCATTTTAGAAACGCAATTTGTCAAAAGCAAATAAATGTCTTAGGTGAAGGCACGATTTTATAGCTACAACAAGAATAAAGCTTTAAACAAAATATGGATTTCATTTCCAAGATATGTGTGCTGCATCCTAAAGAAATTTTCAAGTGATATTCAAAAGCTTCTCTCGTAATCAAAATAAACAGGGAAATTTCGAGGGCAAGTATTCAATTTGCCCATTATCAAGTCATTGAATCAATTTACTTTTTTATCCCACATTCACAAAGTAAACAAATAGTTAAACATAACCCCAGCCAGCTACACTTTATTCATATCAAATGTTACACACCTCCTTAAAATGGACGGCCATCACAGGCCTGTGCTAAAAGACTACTAGGATCTTTTTTCCATTGACAAAAAATAGAAAGTTGACTGGGCCAATAATGTCCTCATTAAGAGCACAAACCTGGTCACAAAAACAGAAAAGTAGTGGATCAGAGTTATGATAGCAAGTGTATACTACGATTAATGCATTATAGTTATACGATTGAGTAGCAGAATCCAACCACAGCAAGAATGATTTCTTTTTCTTTCTTTCCACACTAAAAGAATGACATTACACTAAAGCAGAAACGCCACGAGTAAGACAGAGTCGGGGTAGTTTTCTTTCTAAAATAATACCAGATGCATCACAGTTTTCTTTCTTGCTTTTCTGTTTGTTTAGACCGTTTATTAACATGGATATCAGAGCAGAGCTACCAACCCAAAAACACTCCAGTGGGATAGCAGATAGTAAGATAACCACTACACAGAGAAAAATGGGGAAAATGTAATTTATTTATCAGAAGTACCATCGATATAAGGCATATTTAACAAGTTTAACAAGTCAATAACAAGAGACTAAAGCAGAGGATCAGGGGCTCTCCTGAGCACCTGGGCAAGATGTCATTGAGATGGTGCCTTGGCTGCGCCAAAGAGAATAAACAGAGGCTGTCTCACAGTAAAAAAAAAAGGATAAAATTGTACAAGAATAGAAGTTGCAGCAAGAAAAGTAATGCAAGTATGAACTATGACCAAAGTCAGGAAGAAGGTATACTCAACAGAAGTTAAGGAGCTGCCTGAAAATATAGGACTGCTGGAAAAGCAAGGCTTACCAGAAGAGGCATTAGCAGCCAATGATGGAAAGTAATACAACCCAGCATCATTCTTCAAAGAATGAAGGGTTTTTCCAACTCCTTTTTATTCTGATAGGAGAAAATTATGAAATTTCATAAACCACCTTAATCAGAGTGGTAATTCTACAAAAGGAGCGCAAAGCAGGAATTTAATGGAATCTTAAACATAGTGGCTGTGACAGCCACCATACAGGCTGCTATCAGCACTTCACAAAAACATAATGAAACACCACTTCCATTGTGGTCAGACTGCACGAACGAAGAACTTTCTAATTTAGTTGTGTACACCAGGTACCCATTAGATCCCCTCCTAAGAAAATATTTTCCCATGGTATTTCTCAGACTAACGCTTCTAATCTTCCCAGAATCCAATTGTTGTTGCTCCTCTAGCCTTATTTTGGGAGCAATACACTATCAGGTAAATATTTGTTGATTGATGACAAATTTTAGGATGTTGTCATATCTCTTCTTTCTAGCTTCATCTTCACCGGTGTGCCAAAGTTCCAAATTCTAATGTGTCCAATCCCTAAAATATTTCCACCAACCCCCTTGGTTTAAGGCACATAGATCATCCTTTCCTCCTAATCATGGCATCAACTACGTCCATAGATCATCCTTTCTTGAGGTATGTATTATTCCCAACACTTTCTTTACATCTCAGTATTTTTGTTCTTGGTTCCTAACAAATTATAGCTTCTGAGCAACATCATTCATTAGTTGTACCCAGAGCTTGAGTATATTGACCTAACAGACACTAACTACCATTTGAAAGCTATCAACCTATTGGCCACCAGAGTGAGCTAGAGTGCAGAGGTTCTTCGGTGGTGAATATCTAAATGGATAGCATGAGCTATAGTCCCCCTCATTTGATGCATGCCAAACACCAAGAGTAGGGTGTGGACTACCCTTAAGCCTTCCTCATTGTTTCAGAAATTAGGTTCAAAACCTGAAAAAGAAATAATAGCAATACGGAATTCGGTCTGAACCACAATGTTAAGGAAGAATTCCTTTCAGGGACATCGATAGCAGCCAATCCAACTCCATGAACATCTACATGGTAAAGTGAACCTAATATATCATCAAATACAGTGTGACCTGCAGGATGGTGCTCACTATTAGCCAGGGAATCAGGTATACCTCCTTTCAACATAATCATTACTTTTCTCCAGCGGATTAGGTTCAGCCAATAGACAAAAGGTAAGACAGTTTCTGTAATTCAATCCTTCCCCTTCTTCTTTCCTCTGATTCTTACAAACTCCTCATTGATTCTTCACATGGCTGCAACCAATAATTGTATGGAATGTAAAGATTAACCAAAAGAGAATTTTATTCAACATTCTCCCCTTGCTCTGAATCAATGGAATTCAAGGTGAAGAGCAACAATGACTAACAACAGAAATCTCCAAGAAATCAAAAGCCTGGTCTCTCCTGGTGGGAAGTCCCACATCGCCTATCTCAATTCTTCGAGCGTGGATTATACATCTGTTGGACAACTTCACATAATGTCAATTGGTTTTAAGTTGAAATCTAAGATAATGGATCAAAGCCTATAGCTTATCTTAGTAATTGTCTATTCTAGTTGGCTCGTTTGATTTGGCAGACACATGTGTAAGGGGGTGTTGAGAAGTCCTACATCATTGGCCTCAATTCTTGAAGTGTGGCAATTTCATTTAACGACAATTGGTTTTAAGTTGAAATCTGATATTTGCCACTCCAAACTAATTAGCTAACTAACTGAACACACCTGCATTCACTTCCTCTGTATATCCTGCCACAGCTACTACACTTAAAGAGCTAACTAATAAATGCTGTCTAATAGAGGGTGGCCTATTTGGCTCTTTAGTGATTCTCCATCTACCTGATCAAGGAATGAAAGACTGAACTTGAAGATAGCACCTACTTCCTCATGAGCATAAGAATAACGCAATCCAAGGATTTAGCCATTTGTAGATTTTCATATAAGATAATTCATTGGCTTTCTACTGCTTCATCCGCAAAGAATGTGCCTTACATCGTCAATGGTGTCTCCTTCATCAAAGATAATGGCTTTTGGGGTATATACCACCTCTCATATCTGAGGCTTTCAGAGATGACTCGGGTCTTCCAGCTCCAACCCCAACCCCCAAGGAATAGTGCCGGCAGTAAGGAAAGACAGCAAAATAAGACGGACAAAAGGAGACGGATTGACAAAGATCTTGCAGCAAAACGCGTAGCAGATATTTCTACGAGAATTCCACGTATCATTAATACTTGCTTCCCTATCTGGGGTATGTCGCTAAAAAAATACTTATCATTTGGGTGTATAAGACTAGCATTAGCAAAATCCTATTTACAATCCATCTAATAAATTCAACAAAGTTTTACACAGAATCCCTAACAGCCTAATTTAACCTCTTATTTCATTTGTACTTAATCTGGCTACATTAAGTTTAAGTGAAAAGCACAACGAAACAAAAAATAACCAGCTTCGCTAGGCCTTCTGAAAAAAATAAATTGAAACAAAATTAAGTTAAATAACCCCACAATCCAAACACCAGAGAGATCGTTAAAAAAACAAAAATTCCCCGGTTTTTTACTCAACCATAAAGCTCGACAAACAAACATTTGGAAGTGATGAATCCAATATTAGCTTCTGAGGCTAATCTCGCGAACCCAAACACAATAACACGAAAACCCCTAATTAACAGAAGCGGGGAAAAGTGACCTGGAAGTCAGCTCTGGTATCCGCCGCCGATAGCATTGATGTCCTCCTCGACGGTGGAGGTGAGGTAAACGGGGGGAAAGTCAGAGACGGAGAAGGTCTGCTCCTTGGCGAGCTTCTCGATGTCACCCTTCTTCAAAACGGTGTGGCGGATGGGAGGGCGGTTGCGGCGCTGGTCGCGCGAGAAGTATTTGATGTCGTAGACGGTCTCAGGCAGGGAGTTGGGGATGCACGGCTTCTCCTTGGTGGTGGCGGGGCACTGCAGGCGGTATTCGGTGGCCAAGGGCACAGCCAATCTGTATTCAGGGTCGGCGCAGGGACCCGTGATCTCCCATGGCTTCTTTATGTAGCGCTTCAGAGTCTGCAATACTGAATTCGACGCCGATTTCGCCATTAAAGCAACAAAACTACGAAGAGAAGAAAACTGGGTTTCTCAATCAACCGGATCAAATCTCACTCACTCCCCCTTGATTTTCATTCCTTTCAATCCCAAACGTATCCGGCCCGGGCCCGAGCGTATCCGGATCCGGATCCGAACCTTAATTATCGTAACTAAAAATGAAAAAAAATGGGCCATGAAGGGTTTACTTTGTGGTAGTTTCTTTTTCACCCAATCAAATTTCTTGTCTCATTAATTCGGATTTTTTTTATTTTTCAGCATACTAAATCAATTTACAGACACTCGCCTATTTTTATTTCAGACAAAAAATTTCGGAATTAATTTAGTATGCTCCAAAAAGAAAAAAAAATTATGCAATGGGTGCAGAAAAGAAATTTGATAGGTACGGGTGTAGCAACTCGTTTAAGAACTTATTTCTATAATATAAATTCTTTTAAAAAAATGAAAAAAAAAAAGTTATTTTTAATGATTTTGTTACCTGGACTATTTTATTTTTAGCTTCTACAATGAATAGAATAGATGGATATTTCTATTTCATTAAATTTTTAAATAAATATTTTGCATATTAAATTATATTTTGTTATTGGAATTTAAAAAAATGTTAAAATTTAATTTCGAAATAAAAGTATTATTTTAAAATACAAGTATTTAAAAAAAATAAGTACAGAATAATTGTAAAAAAAAGAGTCATTTGAGATTACTAAAAAAGTTGTCTGGAGTTAAATCAAATTAGTCTAAAATAAAAATTAAGACTAGAGTTGAAAAAATAAACAAGAATGGTTAATGTGTATTAAAAAAGATAATACATGTGATGATAGTAATATAAAAAAATTCAAAAATAAGTCCAAAAACACTTTTTATTTAGAAAGAGGTCATTAAAACTTACATTCTCTCTGAATGATGAAGATTTAGAACTATATTAAAAACTTATGTGAGATAAGCAGACATTAACGTAGTTTTCTTTATACGGATTACACTATTCAAGCTGAAAGACGGATAGATTAAAAAATTGTGTTTATTTCGATAAATGAACACGAAAAAGTGTATATAGATTTGAAAAAATATCTTACAATAAATTTCACCCCAGATGCGAAGATTTATACAAACATATATCAATTTGTACTCTTTATTCCTCGTATTTTATCATCATATTATAATTATTATATTAATTATTAAATATATAAATATATATATATATATTGTTAGAAATATTTTAATATAATTTAAAAAATAAATAATTAAAATAAAAAAACTTATTGTTACTGATATATTTATACACCTTTAACTTATGGGTTAATGTTTTTTATGTTTAACCGCTATATTCTTATTATAATTTACTTATTTATTTTTCTTATCTATCTATAAATACCGTTTAGGTGCATGAAAAAAAAATATAACAACAGAAACAACAAAAAACACTAGAGTTTTCTTAAGATTGTTCTCCTTATCTTCTCTATAATATCTTTTTAATCCATTAATGTTTATAAGGTTCGGAGTTGCACTTGATCGATCTGACGGGTTGTTGTATATTAGGAGAGAAATAAATGTGATTTGAAACACATGATATTTATTTGTTTAGTCCTGTGCAATAGGTAGGGATGGCAACGGGGCGGGGCGGGTACGGATATCATGATCCCATCCCCATCCCCATAATAAAAATTCATCCCCATTCTCAAACCCAACGGGTATACAACTTTTGACCCATCCCCATCCCCATCGGGTAACGGGTATTTTCTTATACCCATACTCATACCCATTTTTTTATTGTTCCATATATCAATTAAATATTTTTTATAAAAAAATTTAAAAATCACACCAACGGAATCATGATACTATCAAAATATTCAATATTAAAATAACATACTCTTTTTGATT
>Ga0214545_1000291_pt1 | contig 72911 bp, 40 predicted proteins | sample CNSS4metaG_FD_160064 | JGI IMG/M metagenome (GOLD analysis project Ga0214545, IMG submission 160064) | Root nodule microbial communities from cowpea collected in UCLA plant growth center, Los Angeles, California, USA - CNSS4 | ecosystem: Host-associated > Plants > Roots > Nodule | place: USA...
GGGGGGGGGGGGGGCTGCGAGTTTGGGAATTTTGCCAGAATGATTGTACCGCCTGGCGGCACGGGGCCTACCGCCAGGCGCCATCTCAGCAGTAGTGCGTTTGCGTGCTCATCACTATGGTGTTAGATTTGGGGTGTTCTGGTGTTCAATGAGGGAAGGAAATGGAAATTTGAAATGGTTAAAGGGGGAGTGGATGACGTTAGTGTATAGTGACCCAACTAAGGTAAGGGTATTTGCAATCTATCTATAAACTGAATATTTGGTGTATAAAGTAGTGAGAGAATGGTAATTAGAAATATGGAAAGTATGTTAGTTGGTAAAATGCTTCAATACTGTCAGGATCTTAATAAACTACCCACATGATGGGTATTGGTTTGGAAGGACATGGATGACCCCCAACGATCGGGGAAGTCTCTCGGCGGAGAATAATTTTCGTGGGAGTGTGGCATAAGGGAATAGTTGTATATATTCATTCAATATATGATATTTGGCACTGAGGTAGGAGAGGAATTGGATAAAAAATAGGTCTGTGGGTATGGTGCGAAGAATCCCTGACCCAAACCAGTACTGTACAAGTATTGTTATGGCGCCTGACAGCAGAGCTGGGTCCGCCAGGCGACAGCGGGAAAAACAGGGGGTTGATGGTGCAGGAGGCGCCTGGCGGAGGGGGAGGCCCCGCCAGGCGATAGCGACACGAGCAGTGGCGCTTGGAACAGCGTCCGCCTGGCGGTGTGAACTGTCCTGCCAAGCGATGGTTACAGACCTTGTGAGTCTTGAGGCGCTTGGCACCTGGCGGTACGTGTCCCCCGCCAGGCGGTCTGGAAGTTGTGGCGCCTAGCGGTACGTGTCCCCCGCTAGGTGATTTGGCTGCTGTAAGTCCTAAGTTGTTGGACTTTGTAGGGTGTTCTACAAGGCTTTTGGTGGTGCTTTAAAGGTAAGATTGTTGGGTTCCTTGAGTTGAACTCGGAACGTATCCCTTGAGTTGAGCTCGGGATAGGGGTTAAACACGTACATTCCTCGAGTTGAGCTCGGAATGGCATCCCTCGAGTTGAGCTCGGGATGGCGGATGAACACGAGGAACCCTTGAGTTGAGCTCGGGTTGGGGAGTGTTGCCGGTGTGAGTGTGCTGGTTGTGGCTAGTACGGATGGGTCCAGTTAGATTGCCCTCCTCAGTTGTTGACTGACGAGTTTGGTAGTCTTGGGACATTACGGACTATGTTCGTAATTGGGAACTCCACCTGGGGTTGCGGTGTGTGATCCGTAGCATTGGTTCTCGCACGTGCTCTGTCGGTTGTGGCCGGTAGGTTTGGCAGCAAATTACCTTGAGGTAATCACTAGAAGAGGTAGAACCCGAATGGTCTGGTTGTGGTCAGACGTTAGAGAATTGGTTAAGAGATGGTGCTTTGTTAATTGTGGAGCTTATATCTGTTAAATTGGTTATATGATATTTATGATGATGTATGTTGTTTTCATAAGCTCACCCTATTTGCTTGTGTTTGGCGATGATCGTGTACGCGGTACACGGGAGCAGAGGATGTTGCTGCAGGTGGAGCCGGTGATGCTTAGTTGCGAGTGGGGGTTCTACTGGGAGAAACTTCTTATATTTACTTTATTTGTTTTTGGAAACTGTTGTAAACCCTGATGGGTGAAACTATAACCATGTTGTTTTGGTTTATGGAATAGATGTTTATAAACCTTATGCGAACATTTAATAAATTTTAAATTTCCCGCGTTTTTGGGAAATGAGGTTATTCATAAATGCAATATCTTTATATATTTAATCGTTTTATTTATTTGAACCAGTAATATCCTGACGGGATGTTACAGCCTGGCGATCACGCACGACCCGCCAGGCGGTTTCTGGAAAAATTCCAGAAACCCGATTTCATCTCTGATTTTCACGTAAATTGCAATCCCAACCCCGCATACATCACGATTCAATCAATAAAAAAACATCAAACAATCAATAGGAACTCCCCTAACCTGGATTCCTTGCTTAATTTGATAAATTCTCTATTTCCTCCTTGATTTCCAATAGCCTTCTTTGCTCTTCTTCCAATTCCCTTCTTCCTATCAACCCTAACTGAGTTTTCAATTTGAATTTGCCTATACTCACAGCACCTACCAATGGCAGACTTCCAACCCCTTCTCTCTCCTTATTTGGTCTCTTTAATCACACCTTAATTAGGGTTAATGACCATAAAACGAAAACTAAGTATTTAGTGAGCTTAATGATCATTCAATGGTGTTTAGAGATACTTTTCCAGTCATCCTAGCTGCCCTCTCATGGCTAGGGTTTGTGTGACTCTTCATGTTCATTTCAAAATTGAATTTGGCAAAAAGAAATTATTTTATCTAAGCTAAGATTCAAACCCATCACCACACAATTGCAATTCAAGTGCACAACCAATTCAACCAAGTCATATTACATGATAATATTCATACATTAAATATTATATCCTTACTTATCACACCCAAGCATCTCTAAAAAAAATACTAAGAATTAAATAACACCCAATTGACACACATAGGTCATACTCAAACCCAAGTCCTCTCACACAATTAAAGTACTCTTAACCATTTGAGCTAGTACTTTTCCATGTCATGAAGGTTAGCATTTAATGTCATAAAGACTTCTCTTACCCGCATTTATTAAATAATTATTTATTTAATTATTTAAATTTAACGGGTCTCACATCAAGAGACTTATAAAATTAAGGTGCTTAAAATGTTCTAAATGGACAAGTCATGTCCATTATGCACTCCAATAGTTGTGAGGTCGTTAGATGTTGATAAATATTTTTCTTAGACCTCTAGAAAATGATGAAGATCTTCTTGGTCCAGAAGCATCATATCTTAGTGTCATAGAAACACTAATGTATCTTGTTAATTATACTCGATCTAATATTGCATTTGCTGTAAATTCGTTAAGCAAGATATAATTCTTCAATTACAATAAGAAAATGGTTTGGAGTAAAACATATACTTTGTTACTTTAAGGGTACTACGAATATGAGCTTATTTCATTCAAATGATTCAGATTCAAACCAATGGTTATGTATATGCCTGTTATTTTACATATTCTCACAATGTCACAATGGTTGATCACAAACAAGATGTTTGTTCACATGTGGTAGCACAATGGTTTCATGAAGGTATATGAAATAAACCATAGTAGCAACATTGTATAATCATACAGAATTACGATGAAAGTTGTGAATATGTTTGGTTAAGGTCTATAATTCAACATGTGCAAGAAACTTGTGACTATCCCCGACAAAGATGGAATCAACCGCCATATATGAAGACAATAGTGTATTGTTCAATTGAAAGGATGATATAGATATCCAAAAATTCATTCATGTGAAAATATGGCAGGTCTATTTATGAAGTTTTTGTCAAGAAGAACTTTTGAGCAAATGATTCAAAAGTTCGGACTCCGTCACCTTAATGATGTAAATTTACATGAGGGGGAGGAATAGAATATGTGATGAACAATATTGTATTAAAGAATACAAAATGTTGTACTCTTTTTTCTTCCCTAGCTTTTTTCTATCCCAAAGGGTTTTTCCTAGTAAGATTTTAACGAGGGCACATTCTTTTATCAATGGATACTCAAGTACTCAAGGGGAAGTGTTATGAATTAATGAATTAATAATTGTCCATTCATTTGATACATTTACTCATATGATTCATTGCTCTTTATGTAAATATTTGTATTAACTATGTTGATTTTTGTTTCCTTATTGAGTACATGTTGTATCTATAAATATGACTCTTCGTATCAATAATAATACACAAATGAGTTGCTCCTCATTCTTTCATTCTCTATTCTCTATTGTTTGTCTCTTATTATCTATTATTCTCTCTGTTATTCACTTTATTTCATAACACTATAAATATTATTATCATTATTATTAACTATAATTATTTTTGTTATTATTATTACTATTAATTTTATTACCATTATTATTATTATTTTTATCACTTCACGATATTATTATAGTAGTATTATTATTATTATCATTATTTTTACTTTTAGTATTATTATTATTATTATTATTATTATTATTATAATTAGACACACATTTTAAATTTTGTTTATGGGATCATATCTCAGTTACTTACTCTTTCTATTTATTTTGTTGTTCATTTTATCTTTATTATTATTTTTACTAGTGGTGTTATTATTAGAAGTGTTTTTTTATTATAAAAAAAATATTATTATGCTAAATACTTTGCTAAATATAGTTTTAAACTTTTAATACTTTTATAATTTATAATTTATATTAATGTTATTATTAGTATTTTTAATGGTTAAATAAATATAATAACAATTATATTATCATTCTAAAAAGATTTGAAAAAAAAATTGTGCACACGCACAGGTCACATGTCATTATAATTATTTCAGAAAATCAATCAATTGCATCATATTGTGATATCAATTTTATTTATTATATCTAAAATTGTAATTATTATCATATCAGTTAGATTTACTACTTCCTTACTTTAATAATAACATTTACAACAATATAACATAATTTTTATGATATTTATTATTTTATTTTTAAATTATTATTATTATTATTATTATTATTATCAACTTTAACTAGGAATGACAAAAATATTCACATTTGTGGGTATCTGCGGATAAAATCTGTTGCGGATAGTTAGTACCCGCGGATAATAAATATCCACAAGTAGAAGGTAGCATGTATTTTAATACCAATTTATAAACGGGTCAGGTGCGATATCATACTATCCGTACCTGCCCCTACCTATTACCAGCAAAAAGTTAAAGTTAAAGTTAAAATTAAAATTTAATTTATATTTTATTAATTTAAATTTAATTAAAATTGAAATTAAATTTATATTTTATTAGCTTAAATTTAACTAATTTTAAAATTTTATTTTATTTTATTTTTTATAATTTTATTCAAAAATTTTATAAAATATATATATATATATATATATATATATATATATATATATATTTAAATATTCTAGGGTATGCGGGTTTTAAATAAATCTACATATATTTTCTAAATAAGTATCGAGTGAAAAAACAGGTGGATTTTTTTTTACGGGTCGGGTTGCGGGTAGGTACTATCCATACACGATCCAACTAGTTGTCATCTCTAAGTTTAACTATAATAATAATAATAATAATTAATATTATTATTACTATTATTATTATTAACTATAGTTATGATTATCATTATTATGATCAACTATAATTATTGTGATCATTTTTAATATCAACTATAAGTATTATTATCATTATTATTAAGTATAATTATTGCCATTATTATTATTATTATTATATTACTATTATTATTATTACTATTACTATTATTATTAATAAAAAATAATTATCATAATTATTTTTATTATTTTTAATTATTATGGTCACAATTTAATTTTACTTACTATGTATGATCATGTTTCAATTTTGCCCTTCTTATTTATTTTGTTGTTCATTTATCTTTATATTTGAAAAATTATTTTAATTCAAAAAAATAGTTACTAAAATTAGTAAAATAATAAAACTAAAAATGATTTTTTTATCATAAATAATTATTTAAATTTAAAATATAATAACTAAGAGAATAAAATTGAAAAAACAAAAAAGGACACCAAAGATGTTTATATATGTAGTTGTATTATTATTATTATTATTATTGTTATTATTATTATTATAGTGAGACACATATTTTACTTTCATTTACAATGGGATTATATCTTAATTGTTTGCACTTTTATTTGTTTTGTTGTTCATTTTTACCTTATAGCTGTGTAATTATTTGAATTAAAAAAAATAGTTACTAAAATTAGTAAAATGATAAAATTGGCAAATGATTTTTTATTATGAAGAATTATTTAAATTTAACAAATAATATTAAGATGATAAAATTGTAAAAACAAAAGACGACACAAAAAATGTGTATTCTTTAAATATGTAGTTGTTTTATTATTATTATTATTATTATTATTATTATTATTATTATTATTATTGCCACTATGATTACTATAATGGTATTATTATTCTTATTCTTATTATTATTATTATTATTATTATTATTATTATTATTATTATTATTATTATTATTATTATTATAGTTAAACACACATCTTAATTTTATTTACTACAGAATCATATTTCAATTACTTTGTCATTTTTATTCGTTTTGTTATTGATGTTTATATATAATTATAGATTATTATCGTTAACATTAGCTTTAGTATTAGCACGGATATTAATATTTATTGCATAAATATTATTATTATTATCATTAGTTTGTTATTATTGGAATCATTATTATTTTTATTATTGTTATTACTATTTATAGTGGTGTTATTACTACAAGTTTTTTTTAATTATAAAAAATGTTGTTATACTAAATACTTTTGTTAAATAGATTTTAAATCTTTTTAAAATTTATAATTTATATTATTATTAGTATTTTTAAAGGTTAAATAAATATAATAAGTATTATATTATTATTCTAAAAAGATTTGAAATATAAAAAAAACCATGCATACATGCATAGGTCAGAGACAATTATAATTATTTCGTAAAATCAATTAATTGCACCATATTCTAATATCAATTTTATTTATTATATTTAGAACTAAAATTATTATCATATCACTGAAATTTACTACTTCATTACTTTAGTAATAATATTTACAATAATATAACTTAATTTTCATGATATTTCATTACATAATATTTTCACTACTTTATTATTTTAATATACAAAAAAAAAATACAACCCGTGCGTATAGGTTAGTGTACCAGAGAGACAAAATTGTTTCATTTAAAAAAAGTGGGACTAAATTAAACAAAAATAAGAATATAGGACCAAATTGAATATAAAACATTAACTCTTACACGTGACACGTTGTTGGGTTGACACATGGACATTTAAAAATTTTAAAAAATAAAAAAAACAAAAAAAAATCACGAAGTAGCATGTAATTGTCATTATTCATTATCGTTAATTATTTAAACGGTGTTAGCAAAAAAATACCAAATTGAACAAAATTGACGAAAATTGATACATATTTGAACACAAAAACAAAATTAGAACTGATGTGATAAAACTTGACAAAAATTGAGACAAAAATATATTTTAACCATTTTTAATTCTCTTTTGTGATAATTTGAAACATGAGTAATTGTCGTACTCGAAGAAATACTTTAAATTTCATTTTGATTTATAAGAAATATTTTGAATTTGATTTTGATTTATAAAATGTTATTAATTATTGTTGGTATTTTATTTTGGGGTGCTTGAATTGAACTAGTTATCATAATATTTTTATATGTTTAGAAAATGAATTTTAGTTTAAATGATTGTTTCATTCCGTGTATTATACAAGTGTAAATGAGTATTTCAAACTTGTTGAAATAAATAAAATAGTTATTTCTAGTAGAGATGTCAAAATGGGTTTCAATCTGTGAGTCAACTTGACTTCCATGGATTCGAGTTAGGTTGGGTTGAAAAATATTAAATTTTTTTAAAAGTGGGTTGAACTCAACCCGGCTCGCTTAACTCATTCTTTCTTTAATTTTTAATAATATGTCTTCCATTATTTATTTTATGTTATTTTAATACAAATTATTAAGTATAAAACTAAATTTATTATTTCAACTAAAAAATAAAAAATAGAAAACATTAAATTTGTATATTTCATTTCAAAGGACTCGTACCGCAACCACGATTTATATTAGAAGTCGTCAATGAGAATTACGACTTCCTGTCCCAAGTCGTCGAACTTAATACAACTTCATTTCTTTAATAAAAATAAAATAAAATACTATACTATGTTAATATTAATATCACACTGAAGTCATATTTGCTGTGTACGACTTAGTAAAATCATATTCATGGCTAGTGAGGGATCTTGACCAAAAGTTTTGGAGGAGCCAAAATAATATACTTAATGTTTATATATTTAACATTACTATCACTAATTCAATAAAAATGAATATATAATTTAGTATACCTATAACTATAAAAGAAACTACACATATCTAAAGGATTGTCCATTGTTTTTTCATATTCTTGAACTTATCAAATAATTCAATCATAACTAAAATTTTCAGCTTTTTTTTTTCAATATAAATAACTATATTATCTGCAAAATATTCATTTTCCATTTCACTAATGTGCACATATCGATTCAAAAGTCATCACAAGTATTTCATTTCATTATTTCATTTCATTGTTATGCCTCGAGCAACGATATTGTCCTGTTTTGATCTTTACTTTTCTTTTATCACTTTTAAAAAATGAATTTATTCTTTTGTTTTTCATCAATACAACTATTTAAAAAACAAGTTTAAGACTAAAAAATAATTTATCATAATCTAATAAAAAATTGAGAGACATAACTACTAAAAAAATGATAATCAAGTCTACTAAAAAATTGTCTATGAAAAATCATATAATACATTCCTTACTCTTTTATATTCGTAAAATGTAATATACAAAATGTCATGAGATAAAAAATAATGTTAAATATTAAACAAGTATTTCACTATCAAGCAGTGGCGGATCTTGACCAAGAGATTTGGAGGGGCCAGAATAATTAATTTTTTGATCATCTGATTGGATCATTAGTGTAATGCTTTAAAGAATGACTCTTCCATCAAACAATTGGATGTTAGATGTCATATTGGATCATTAGTATAATGTTTTAAATGCTTTAATGATGTGAAGAAGGTTAAGAAGAAGTATAATTTATCTTGTTTTTATCTTCACATATAGTTATAACTTTTACCAAATGAATATTGTTCATCAATATACTTTTTTTTAATATATTACAATAATTTATCATAATCTAATAAAAGATTGAGAGACATAATTATTCGAAGAAAAATATATTATAATCAAGTCACAATTAAAAATCAGTTATAAAAAACACATAATACATTATTTTTTGCTTCTATAATCATAAAAAATGAGTATTCAAAAGGCTCGTGAGATAAATGTTTTTTAATAACTATTAAAATAATATTTCATCATCAAATGAGACAAGAGAGAGTTACATTATTTTTCTTCGAAAAATGAAGGAAACAAATGAGAAATGAGAGCAAAAATAATTAGTATGTGTTTAACTTAATTTCTTCTTCCAAAAAAAAAATATGAGAGTAAGACATTAGTATAATTTTGTGAAAAATTAGAAAGGCAATGACAGAAGAAAATAAAAAAATATCTTAATAAATGTTTGTTTTAATTATTGTTTTGGTTACTGTTACTAAAAATGTTAAGTTGGTTCCCAGTTTTTTAGTCTGAATTTAGTTTCAATTTTTTAGTCGCAATTTGATATTTTTAAACAAAAACAGAGAACAAAAGAATAATTAAACCTAAATATTTTTATTTCTTATTATATTTAATTTTATGTTTTATTATTTATTAACATTACATGTTATATTTTATAAAAGAAATAAAAAGACACAATTTAATTTTCATCAATTTTTAAAATATACTATCTACAATTTTAAAAATTTCAAAAGTTTAAAAAATTTTAAGAATATATATAATTTTTAAAAAAATCAAAAATTATTTGGGGGGGCCATGGCCCCTCCCCGCTACCATGAAGCTCCGCCATTGCTATCGAGTGAGACAAGAGAAATTTATTTTTTTTTTTCTTTAAGAATGAAAGAAAAGATATAAAAAATAAGGACAAAAATAATGAGTTTTTGTTTAACTTGTTTTCTTCTTCTTCGATAAAAAAAGTTAGGTAAGGGTGAGAGATGAGTACAACATTTGAAAAACTCGATAATGGGAAGAAAAAATGAAAACTATCTTAATATTTTTTTCTTTATTATATTTGATTTTATGTTTTAATATTTATTAACATTAAACATTGTACTTTATAAAAGAAATAAAAGAATACCTAATTTAATTTTCATTAATTTTTCAATATACTACTACCTAATTTAAAAAGATACATATAATTTAAAAAATTAAAAAATGTACATAATTTAAAAAAATTTAAACATATATAATTTTAAAAAATTAAAAAAGTTAAAAAAAAATTAAAAAAATTTGAGAGGGGCCATGGCCCCACCTGTTACTTGAAAGCTCAGCCACTGCGTGACGTACACTTATTCTTTTAAAATCGTATAAATCTCATACAACTTGTCCATATCGATAATTTTTATTATCAAATATAAATTCTACCATAATGATAAAATAACCGTTTAATTACTTGTTAACTAATAGCTATATACTCTAGTTTTTAGAACAATACATTTTGAATTATAGTATTTTTTTTTCTACATTTGTCTCTTCTTTTATTCTTCTCATGATCTTATCTAATGGTATAGAGTTTTTTTTTTCTCAAGTTTATTATGTATTTTCTTTACCATAATTCCAGTAAAGAAATTGATGAGATGAAGAGTGGCAAATATGTATGAAATAATTAGTCTTGAAAGAACAAGAAGTATTTTCAAATTGTATTAATATAAAACTAAAAATACTTCAATATTTAAAATTATAAAATTAAATTAAGCAGAGATAAATTTTGAAAAAAAAAAATATAATATTTTTGTTACCGCCTAACACTTGAACTTAATCCGCCTGAGTTGATTTGATCTAAATTGACTAGAAAGAAATTCTAAACTCAACTATAACTAAAATATGATCAATTTGTATATATTTTATTCTGAATCTAGGTCAATTCAAATAAAAAATGCTCCTGCAGCAAAAATAGAATTTAAAGAAAAATAATAAAATACAGATAAAGTATATAATTTGATATATCTTACTTCCACTTAATTATATATAAACACTAGTGTTTATTTTTCTCCAATAAATATTATAAAGTTGATAACTCACACTAAATTGTAAATCATCTTAAAGTCCTTGCTCTGTGTGGTGATGGGATATTCATTCTTCTAATTTTCTTCCAATAAATAAATGTCAATTTGTTGTCTCAATTGTTAAAAAAATCTCCATCTATATCGTCCAAATTTAAATAACAATAATTCGAATAACATCAAAACACACAATGAATTAAAATTTAAAGGTTTGAAATTTTGAATTGTATTGCCCAACAATTATTTTTTAATTATTTTTTTATTTTTATAACATATTACCCTACGAAAATAGATTAAAAACTTTTTATTTTTTTACATTATTTTCTTATTTATTCACATCAAAGATAAAAGTTTTAATTTATACTTGAATCTCTAATAATATTCTTAATTATAAGTCGCTTCTATATTAATACACTTTTGCAATCTCATCACGAAGCTATAAACTCTTTTGTTGTCATTCGTCTAGAAAATTGCATTCGTAAAAGAAAAACTTAAAATTTCATATTTCCGAGAATTTATAAATGGCACCATGAAGCTTTATTATCACATTCTCAACGTTTTTAACATCTTCTTTCTTTTGATTTTATTTTATCACCATGTACTTAAAATAACCAAATTCTCAACTTCAACAAAATCACTATGTCAAACGTGTTGGGAATAGTCTAAGTGTGAGTCAAAAAGTCCCACATTGGATAGAAAAGACAAAGTTAAACACTATATAAGAATAAAGACTCATAACAACATTGTCTTAAGGTTTTGGTGTAAAAGTGGTGTCTAAGGTCTTATATGTGTAAGACTAATGTCATATAACCATATAGAACCACAATCTCTCAATGACCATAACTATGTCATGACTATGACTATAAACCATATATGAAAAAAATATAACCTATCAAAATGTCACTATTATTTAAAGTAAGCAAAATCCATTACCATTCAAAAGTATTTAACAACTTCATCAATCATCAATAGAACCACATAATCTTGAATTTACCTAACTACATTGAATCGGGAGTTCAAATAATCATTCTTCATTTCTCTTAATTTATTGGAGCCCTCTATCACTTCTCTACGTAAAAAGTTATCATATTATTGGACAACAAAAGTTGATGATTAATTAATGAATAATGAGGATATTCATTGGGTGAAAGAGGGATTAGTCAAACTCAACAAGCTGAAGAAATGATTAAAAAATGGCATTATTTTTTACAAAAAATTAAAATTTTATTTATTTATTTATTTATTTATTATCTGATAAAGATTTAATTAAAGTCACCATATAAGCAGTAAAACCAGCATCAGAGAAATGTGAAGCACATGGTAAGGGCAACAGGTGGGCAAAATCCACGTTTGCTACTTGCTAGTCTGATGAAAAAGACGTGTGAGAGGTTTTTTGACTTTGAATGAAAAAGTTTGCTAATAAACAATCTTAAACTGCGTCAATTTTCTATTATCCTAAGATTGCATGGAATCTGCAACAGTCAACTAAATCAATCTATTTAAATAATTCATTTTGTTTGATTAAAAAAATTAAGTTCGAAGTTTTTTTTTTTTTTAAATAAATTTCCAAATAAACTCTCCCAACTTTATTTATTTAATTACACTTATTTACTTACATCTTTGGGTAGTCGAATTTGTATTGATGAATAATATTATTGGATTCTCTTCTCTCATCTTATTTTTTTTTATTAACAAAAAATTAAAAAAAAAACTAGTCTAAAATTTGATTTTTCATAATCTGAATTGTTAACACGAAAAATAAACAATAATTTAAGAATTAAAAAAGTAATGAGTTTGTTTGGATAACTTTTTTAAGTGGTTTTATTTGGAAAAAGAAATTTAAAGTTTGAATAGTTAAATATTATTAAGTTTCAACTTGACTTATTTAATTCATTTATACCTTGAATAATTTTATTTAATCCAACATATGCATTTTACTAGTTCTTTTAGAAGTAACTAAGGCTGGTATTCTTATTCTAAGTCTTATCTTTATTTATATTTAATAACTAGCTCAAAGTGAAAGATGATGGATAAATTTCTCTTTTACGATGAAGAAAAAGGATGATTAGGTTAAAAAAAGATTAAAAAATTTATTATCTATTTGCATAATGTATTTTATCTAACGATTTCATCGAATATATCATATTTAATTGCTACACTAAAAGAAAATGAAAGATGATGATACAAAATAATTGTAACATAATTATTTCATCATTCGTCGTATATATTGTAGACTTTTTGTAGAAATTGTTCTGCTACTATAATTGTTAATTTGCTTTTTCTCTTCTAATATACCAAAAAAAAAATTTGACTACTTTTAGGGTCTTTTTTCTTGGACTTCCAAAATTTCTTCTCCACCTCCAAAATTTCTTTAAATAAAAAAAAACTCTTCGACCATTAAAGTAAAGCCACGAAGATCACACCTTAAAATTATTTCAAGATGTCGACTTTCGAAAGTCAAAATATATTACCGTAAGTCAACTTTCAAAAGTCAAAATATATTACTAGAAGTCAAAATATATTATCGGAAGTCAAAATATATTACTGGAAGTCAACTTTCAAAAGTCAAAATATATTACCGGAAGTCAACTTTCGGAAGTCAAGATATATTATCGGAAGTCGACTTCCGAAAGTCAAAATATATTACCGGAAGTCGACTTCTGGAAGTCAAAAATTATTATCGAAAGTTAAAAAATTAATTTTATCTTAAATATTTTCAATTTTACTTAAAATTTATGTTTACTAAGTTTTAAATGTTTTTTATTTATAATTTTTTATTTTATTTATTTTTTATTTTTCATATTTCTTAATATATATTTTAAAAATAAAAATAATGAATATCTTTATATATAATTTTATTTTTATTTAATATATAAAAAAAATAGAAGTATAAAAATAAGTAAAATTAAAATAACATTAAACTTCAAATAAGAAAACAAAAAAAGAAAAAAATTATTCTGTTTTATTTAATTCTTTTTAATATTTAAATTTTATTTGAAATAATAAAACTTTAATATATATATATATATATATATATATATTAAATATGAATTTATTTTAATTATTTTTCATTTTAAATAAATTTATATTTAAAAATATAAAAAATATATAATTGAAAAAAAATTAAAAATAATGATTAAAATTAAATATTTAAATTTGAATAAAATTAAAAATAAATTAGGATGATCCTTAAAAGTAATACTTTAATTAAAAAAAGAAATATATATATATATATATATATATATATATATAATTTTTTTAAATTTAAAGTTTTATTATTTTAATTTAAATTATTTTTCAATTTATTTTTTATTTTTTCTTTAACATTTTTTTACTTATTTTGTATTTCTTAAAGTATTTTTTTTAAAATTTATATATTTTATAATATTTTATATGTGTTTTAAAAATAAAATAAAATTTTAATATATTTTTATTTATATGTAATTTTTTTTATGATGTATTAAAAAATAATTAAACTTTAAATTTAAGAAAAATGTAAAAGTAAAAAAGAATTATATGTATAGGTACCGGAAGTTGACTTCCAAAAAATAAATAAATAAATATATATATATATATATATATATATATATATATATTTTGCGGATCTCGACTTCTATTAATATATATATTTTGACAGTTAAAATTGGATATCAATTTTTGAAAATATCTTTTATCGAAAGTTAATATCTGAAAATAATGTTGGAAATGTGATGTACGTGATTTCATTTAAATAGTCAAAAGATACTTTTAGAGTTGTAAAAATTTTTGGAGGTGTAAAAAAATGTTTGGAGGTGTAGAAAGAAAGATCCCTTTTAAATCCACGACACTGCAATAATTTTTTGTTTTTGCAAAATTATTCATCTAAAAGGGATCGCATTTATTTTAAACCCAATCCAAGATTCTGGCCCAAAATACTAAGCAAGAAAGCTCGATGCAGAGCCCAACTCATATTTGAATAAGCTTGATTTACTCTTTCTTTTACAATATTTCCCAATAGCTTAAGCCCAGAGGAGGTAATAAAGATATTTAAATCATACTGGTAATAAGGATACTCCCTCATGAGTAATATTATATATAATAGATATTTTAATAAGATTGATTAATACTTCCTTATATTATTGACATAAATATGAAATAATAAAATAATGTAATTGAAATAAATTTGATCTAAGATAATAGTTTTTCAAATTATTTTAAATAATTTTGTTCCAAACAAAATCGGGACAGAATAACGAATCAAAAAATAATTTAAAAAAATAGTGTGGAGTCGTCATTATAATTTATTCTGGAAAACATTATGAAAAATCATAAAGATAAGTGCAAGAGATCAGATTTTGGGTCTAGGAGTTGGTGATGCATGGGGAAAGTAGTAACATCCCATAACTTTCATCCTAAGACAATACTTTTAGTTAAAGATGGAAAAGATGTGTGTTTTTCAAGATGTTTATTTTTTCCAAAAAATATTAAGAAAAGAATGTACAAAAGAAACAATTTTTTTTCTTTTTGGTTTTTTGAGCTGACAAGAATGTACTCCGATCACAATATCTTCATTCGTAATGAAAAATTAGGTATCTCAAAATTTTAAATGAAAAGACTATTTGAAAAAATGATTTAGTTTTTACTTGGTAAACCCGACAAGGATCGACCTCATTCCTACGAATTTCCATTCATAATGGAAAATCAAAGATCAATAGTTCTTAATGAACCTTTTAAAATATAGTTGATTTGATTTTTTTTTTTTATAATTTTGAAAACCTTTTATGTCTTTTGTATTTTTAGTTATTTGGAAAAGAAGATCATACGACGGGAGCGGCCGGACAAACACGAACACTAAAACTAAATAAAGAAAACTATGGCCTTCTTTTTAGTTATTTATATTTTTTAGAGAAAATATAATTGAGAATGTATGTCATACGACGTGAGTAGCCGAACAAACACGAAAAGAAATGAGGAAAACTATATTTAGCTTTTTTTAGAATAAAATATTTTTGAATAGTGGAACTAATGTCCATACAAAGAATACCAAGATTAGGTTTAAGAAAATGTGTACAATATGAAAACAAAATATAATGAAAATTGGTAATACGCAAATAAAAAAGAAAAAACTGGCAACGACATACCTTTTAAACTTTTCAATCCATATTCTTTTCTATCAATCTCACTCTTTCGTTTCGTACATATCAACTACTTTTTCTCCTTTCTTTTTTATTTTATTTTATTTTTATTTTGCCTCTTTCTTTCAGAATTTTGTTTTTCTGTCAAAAGATGTGTGTTTGTATGAGTGGTAATGGGGAAGAAAGAGGGAAGTGTAGAGAATATTTTATTTTTTTTCGATGCCTTTTCATATGAGAGACTGTGTATTTATATACCAATGTAATTCTAGCCTTAATTGTGATGAACAATATAAGGAAAGAATTAGTCATGATAGCAACACATTACAGGAATCACCAGCAAATTAGAGCATAATATCAATCATCTAAAAGAGATATTCCTTCTAATTATTAGAGTACTATCTTCTCTATCAAGAACAAGAACAAGGTAGAAAACAAAGAGTGAAGGAGGAAATATGTTGGGTTGCTGAGTTGATGAGAATCGGTGTGATAATTAAAAACATTTTTTTCCTTATTCTTCTATTTTTATTTTTTCTTTTTCTTTTTGCTATAATTAAAGTTTGAAAATCTTTAAAGAAAAATTTATTTTACCTTCTTTATTTGCCATTAACTATTTTTTTTTATTTTTTTCGAATATAAATTTATTCACTCGAACGAAATTGGGTATTGATAACTATCTCTCTTTATCTGCATAAATAAATTTTATTTGCTAGAATATAATAATTTAATGTAAATTCCATGAATTTTTTTATCCCCATCCAACATAGATTGATGTTCAAAAGATGAAATATCTATGTTAAAATTATATATTATTAGTTTAATATTTTCTCTTTGTGTGATTTTGATTAAGTGATGTATTATAACTTTTATTAGTGTATAAAATAAGAGAGTTTATTAGAATTTAAAAAATTAAAGTAAACATACATTTTTTAAAATATTTTTAATTTGACTATTTATTTGCCTTTTACATTTTTAAAAAAATATTTTTTAATTTTATGAACAATGTTTGATTAGTATTTGCAAATTTAATAAATATTTTGGTTCTCATGAATTATTATGTGTCATTGTAATATGAAATGTATACAATTGAAATATATACAATTATAATTTTTTTCTAAATATCTAATATTTAATAAACAAACATTCTTTTAATATTGAATATTTGATTATATTATTTTTTCTTTACCGTAATTATGTATTATTTTATAAATATTAATTAAATAATATTGAAAATAGTGAAAAAAATAGGTATGGGTATGAGTACGAATATATACACGTTAACCGGTAGGAGTGAGGATGAGACAAAAATTTGATACCCATTGAGTTTAGATATAGGATATGTGATAAATTTTTTTTTATCTATTTGAAATAACGAAACCGTCCCGTCATGCCTCATTGTCGTCCTTGTTAGTAATAATGTTAAAAGACTAATTTAGACTTTAATTTACAAACCAATTATTAGTATTTTTTATTAATAATAGACACTATTTTAGGTGTCAGTAATTTTTAGATTATAAAATAATATTTATAATAGTCAACACCGTAAATAATTTTTTTTAGTTTCTAAATTTAATTGTTATTTAATAATTTTTATATACTGACATAATAAAATAAATACAATTTTAATATTAACAAATAGTATTATAATTTTCCAAACTTAAATAATTTCATAAATCTAACTTTCATATAATTTATTTTGTATTTTTCTTCAATCCAACCATCTCTATTTTCATTCTACTGTTCATATATTTCTTTCAAAAAGTTATCTGTATTTCCACATATTTTTGTTCATTTTTAACGTCTATTTTCTCTCTCTTTATATTAAACATACCAAAAAAAAAGTATAAGGAATTTTTTTAGAAATTGAATTTAGAAGTAACTTAACATCAGAAATATATTTATAAGGTGAAAATTAATATATATATATATATATATATATATATATATATATATATATATATATATATCCGCATTTTAGCATTAAGTTGTGATATCTCCATTACGAGAAGTGTTGATAACATGTTCCGACATAATAATATTTTTTTATTGGTTAAACATTATTTAAAAACTTCAAAATCACATAAAAAAATTATTAAATAGAATGTGAAATCCATAGATGTTTATAACTATGGCTCGTTTGGACAAATTTTTCGTAAGGACTCATAGTTTCTTTCTTTATTTATTTTTTAATTTGTGCTTTAATCGGGTTATAAAAGTTAGATTTCAATTCTTTTAGAAGTTTATCTATACTCTTGCTATAATTTCAACCGATAAAATATGACTTGTTGAGAGTGCGTGAAATTGAATTGTAAAATTTCTCACGCCAATATATACACGATAGGAAGCAAAATATTATCGTGGTAAATAAGAAGTTGTTCATTCAAATATATTAAAAAAACTATCCAAATCTGTGGAATTTTTAATTGGAATCGTGCTACCTTGTAATTTGATAGAAAATTGAATATTATATATTCTATAAGTGGATATTTTACGTGTTGTCCATTAAATTGGTGACCCGGTGATATATGGTTTTATATTTAAGCTTTTCCATGAAAAGAAAACAGTATCTATAGACGTGAAAATCACGTTCTAAGCCACACAGAACATGCTATTGACAATGAATTTTGTAGTTTCTAAGTCCATGACGTGCAACCAACTTCTTGCCGAATCCAATCATTCATATATTATCACAATTTATGCTTTAATCCCAACAAGGCATTATAGAGATCATTAGAAAATGATCAGGATCTATAAATACCCAAGGCACTTTGTGAATTGTATCTCATATCAACTTTGAAGCCTTTCCATATATCCTCTCACAAACCATTGTGAAGAAATTTATCAATGGCTTTCCTTCGATCCACCTTCGCCACCTCTACGCTTCTTCTAGCATTCTTAGCCATTGCATTCGCATCAGACTACTATGGATATGATCCAACACCAGAGGTTCAAAAGCCCAAAGCCAAAACAGATTACTACAACAATGATTATGGATCAACACCAAAGGTCGAGAAGGTTGAAAATAAAGTAGATTACAATCCACACCTTCCAAAACCAGACTATGGTGAAGAGTCCAAACCCAAAACAGATTACTACGACAATGCATATGGTCCAGCACCAACAGTTGAGAAGGTTGAAGACAAAGTAGATTACAACCCACATTTTACAAAACCATACTACGGTGGAGAGTCCACACCCACACCATATTACTATGACAATGGATATGGTCCTGCACCAAAGGTCGAGAAGGTTGAAGCCAAAGTGGATTACAACCCACATCTAACAAAACCAGCCTATGGTGATGAGTTCAAACCCAAAACAGATTACTACAACAATGATTATGGTTCAACACAAAAGGTCGAGAATGTTGAAACCAAAGTAGATTACAATCCACACCTTCCAAAACCAGACTATGGTGAAGAGTCCAAACCCAAAACAGATTACTATGATAATGGATATGGTTCAGCACCAAAGGTCGAGAAGGTTGCAGGCAAAGTAGATTACAACCCACACCTTACAAAACCTGACTACGGTGAAGAGCCCAAACCCAAAACAGATTACTACAACAATGGATATGGTTCAACACCAAAGGTTGAGAAAGATGAAGACAAAGTAGATTACAACTCACATCTTACAAAACCAAACTATGGTGAAGAGTCCAAGCCCAAAACAAATTACCATGACAATGAATATGGTCCAGCACCAAAGGTCGAGAAGGTTGAAGCCAAAGTAGATTACAATCCACACTTTACAAAACCAAACTATGGTGAAGAGTCCAAACCTAAAACAGTTTATTACAACAATGGATATGGCTTAGCACCAACAGTCCAAAAGCTTCAAGATGAATCAAGTTACAAACCACACCCTGCAAATCCCGATTATGATGAAGAGTCCAAATCTAAAACATATAACTTTGAAAATGGATACGGTCCATCACCGAAGGTTGAGAACCCTAAACCCAAAACAGACTACCAAGTTGAGAAACATGACCCTACCAAACCAAATTATTATGAAGTGCCCAAACCAAAAGGAAAAGATGAACAACATCTCTTTCCAACAACCATTGGTGTGCAAGGAGTTGTTTTATGTAAATCAGGTTCCACCTATTCTCCAATTCAAGGTAACATGTTTTCTTCATTGATGTAACAATTACATTTTCAATTGCCTATAGGTTGTTAATACATGTTTTAAAACAAATAAATTCATTTAAGTTTAGAGTTTGGTAAATATTTATTATTAATTGTATTTGCTATGTGTGACTGTGCAGGAGCTGTTACAAGAATTACATGTGGATGCAAGGATGAACATGGGTACGAGGCCAGTTCTATATCAGTATTGAGCCATGTGACAGATAATAAAGGTTATTTCTATGCAACAGTGTCACTTGAGGAACTTGAATCCAAATTGAAGGTAACTGAATGCAAGGCATATTTGGAAAGTTCTCCATTAGAGACATGCAAAGTTCCCACCGATGTAAACTATGGGATTAGTGGTGCTCATCTTTCTTCTTACCGCATTCTTGAAAACAAGGTCAAATTGTACACTGTGGGACCTTTCTTCTGTACCTCCCAACCTGCTAAGCCACTCCCCAATGGTTATTGAAGCACCTTCTATGAGGTCTATTGAAATGGCCGCAAAGTGGAAATCATGATTTTTTTTTCTTTTGTTTCTTCTTTTATCAATTTGTATTGTTGTGTGTTTTTCTTTTGATGTTTTTGATTTCATATGTAATTTATTGGTAGGAGGGGATGATGAAGCCTCCTTGCCTTCAAGAGATTTATGCTACAAATTTTAATTCTTTGTTCTTATATAAGTTTTATGAGTATTGAGCCTAAACCAAAATAAGTTTTATGATTCATCCTTTGGTCCTTATATAACTTTACTCTCTCTTAGGTGAACTGAGCAATAATTTCTTATTATGATAGACTCTAAATGATGTGTAGCAAATAATTTGCTAAAGTTCTTAGTTAGACGGTTAAAACATCTAATGAAAGGGAACAACAGACTAAAATCATCTAGTAGGGGAATAATAAACAACCTAATACAATCATTTATTAGATGTAACTATCTTAATGATTTTTTGTTATTCCCTTAACCTGGTTTTTATATATAGAGACCATTATGGATTTAGATGGGAAATTGAATTAGTACTCTCTGTGTATGGAAAATTTCAAGAATAATAAAAGTAATTTCTTTCAATCCTCTTTCATGTGTTTTCTTGAATTATAATTATTAAGAAACCAACAAATGACGTTGCTTCTAGGAACAAGAAAAAGAAACTCAAGTTGTTAAAGACATGGCTACCAAGCTTGGCATAAAAAAGTTTTTGAAGGATGATGACTTTAGATTGTGGGGGATCTAGATGGAAGTTATATTGATATAACAAGGTTGTGCTAAGGCTCTGAAGGGTGAGACAAACATGACAACATCTATGTCTTAGAAGGAGAATGTTAGCACGAGTGACCTTGGTGCATGGATTTGATGAAGCAAGTGAAGGATATCATATGAGGTTGATGAAGAATTGATGATCAAGCTAGAGACCTGCTAAATATGAAATTGACTTGAAGATCATGGAGCTTGTTGTTTTGTATTGTTTTCATAGACTATATGATGTAGGTTAAATGTCGTTTTGTCTTGGGTGTGCCCTTTTCAATATGTTAAAAAGGTTTTTAATAGGTTAAAAGGCTTGCTGCATATAGTTTTAGTATGAATTTATTCAATCATTTGAATTATTATTCAATCGACTGATTTCACTTAAGTTAACTAAAATAAATAGATTGTATGGACAAATCAACCTGTTGAATTCACTTATGACCAAGCTATATAAGATGATTTTCAAAGAGATGAGATATAACTTGAGATTTCTTAGTGCGAAAAATAATGATACGAATTTGGAAAACTCTCTCTCTCTCTCTCTCTCTGTATTACACAATGTGTAGTTGTTGATTGAAGATATTGGAAGCATTTTTGCTTTGTTGAAGCTAGAAGAACACGTGTTTGGTTGGCTAGGGTGAACCTCCACCAGGTTCGATTGTTCTTGTGCTTCTGTGTTGTTCTTGATGCGATTCCAGGTCTGTAAGTGTGGTTCTTACAATGTTGGGGATAAAATTCTTGTAGGATTCAAGAATCTTGGTGTTTTGCTTTATTCAAAAGGGTAATCTTGGAAGGATTGTGTAAAAATTTTGATATAGTGCATGATTAGGCTTAGGTTGTCTTGATAAACTAGATATATGTCAAATATTGAGTGAAGCAGTATAAAAATCATTGTGTGATCTTCTTTCTATTATCTTGTTCATCATCTAAATCTTAAGAAAACCAATTAAATAAATCTTTTTAAGGTGTGCATGTGTTTTTACGTTATCTAGTAATATAACTAAGTTGAATATATTGATTGGAACATATTTTGGTTGAGAAATTATGTTGTTTGAGTGAGTTTCGTGCATTTTGCGTTTCTGCATAATTTCCCAAAATATCAACTGATGTTTTTATATTTTAATCTATTAAATCATATTGCATGAATATATTAATCTACTGATTTTGGTTTTAATCAGTTGAAAGTGTATAGTTCTGCAATATTTGCATTCTGATTTCGTGATTAGTTTAATTCAACAAAAAATGGGTTTTAAGTTTTTAAAAAGTAAACAAAGTTCTATAAAGCCAATTCAATCCTTGTTCTTGGCTAAACTATCCATTTCATTACTTACAATTGGTATTTAGAGCAAAGTTCTTGAAAGTTATTCAAGTTTGATCCTAAAACTTTTTGAAATGGCATAAAAAAAAGCTTCCTTTTGCAGAAGGTGCTTCTATACATAGGCCACTTATGTTAAGTGGTATTAATTATTGTACTGGTCCAGAGAAGGTGGTTCGGTTTTAGGCCGAGATGATAGTTACAAGGGAAGAGAAAGGACTCCACCTCGGACTAGAACGGATTGTCACTTCGTCCCTTATATAGCACAGTAAAGGACAAAGTATCGACGAACTCGGAGAATCCCAGATTTCAGGTTGACTCCAGCCGAAATATTAGAAGATGCGGAAATATCTAAACATTTGCACTATCCCAATAATACAGGGAGAACACTCGGAAGCAGACCGAACGCTTGGGTAAGTTTCACCAGGCTAGAGGTCATGACACAAACTCGTGTTATGCTTTAAATAACCAACTCTCCACGTTAGCAGATAGGGGACTCATGGGGAAATATATAAAATCTGATACAGATGTAGAACCATCTAGAACTCGTCCAGTCCCCGATTTGCATGAAACACCTGTGCTGGGGGATTTCAATACGATAGTAGGAGGTTTCGCGGGAGGAGGACAAGCTCAGCTAGGAAAAGATATGTAAGGAGTGTCATGACTACGGCCAAAATCGAAAGGCCAAAGAAAGTTCCGGCCATAGTGCTTTCAAGTGAAGACCTAAAGGGAGTAGTTCCACACGAAGATGATCCTATAGTCTTGTCTGTTATCATGATGGGAAGGAATGTTCATAGAGTGCTAGTTGATCAAGGGAGTTCTGCAGATGTGATGTTCTGGAACACCTATGCAGGGTTGCAAATACCGACGGACCAATTAAGGCCTTTTGATGGAGTACTTGTTGGTTTCTCAGGAGATCAGGTGGAAGTTAAAGGGTATGTTGATCTTCGAACGACTTTTAGAGACAAAGAAGATGCTAAAACTATATTTATACGTTATATAGTTGTCAACGCACCTTCATCATACAACTTACTGCTAGGAAGACCTTCTATCAATAAATTGGGAGCAATGATATCGACGGTCCATTTGAAAATGAAGTTTCCTACTGATGATGGGAAAGTGCTCCTCACTTTATCAGTAAATCAGGAAGTGGCTCGCAAATGTTATGAAGATAGTCTAAGGTCAAAAAGGAAGGTTGCGTATTCAGTCAGCACAATGGAGGTAGTCGTAGATCCCGAGTTAGATACTAGACTAGTACATTCCGAGAGAAGACCTCAGCCTGTGGGAGAGATAAAAGAAGTACTCATAGAGGGCAAGAAATTAAGAATTGGAGGGGATTTGAGTTTAGAACAAGAGCAACAACTTGTACAAGTACTAAAGAAAAACCTTTCTTCATTTGCTTGGAGTGTAGCAGATATGATAGGAATAGATCCCGATTTTTTATGCCATAAACTCAACATTAATCCCTCGGCTAAACCTAAAGTTCAGAGGCGTAGACAGTTGAGTGGGGATCGTGCTCAGGCAGCTACCGAGGAGGTATGTAAGCTATTAGAAGCGGCTCATATCCAGGAGATACAATATCCGACTTGGTTAGCAAATGTGGTGATGGTAAAAAAGTCTATTAGAAAGTGGAGAATGTGTGTTGATTTTACTAACCTAAACAATGCATGCCCCAAGGATTCGTATCCTTTGCCTAATATAGATGCGTTGGTTGATAGTGCATCAGGTTGTGCTTTGTTAAGCTTCTTGGATGCTAATTCAGGCTATAACCAGATAAAAATGCATTCATTAGATGAAGATAAGACAACATTCATGGGAGGAACGACTAATTACTGTTATCGGGTAATGCCTTTTGGGTTAAAGAATGCAGGAGCTACATATCAAAGGTTAATGGATCGAATTCTGGTGTCCATGTTAGGGAGGAATGTGCATGCATATGTTGATGATATGGTAGTCACCTCGATAAAGGAGAAAAGGCATCAGTGAGATTTGGAGGAATTATTTGTCACGATTAACAAATACAGGCTCAAACTTAACCCCGAGAAGTGTGTTTTTGGGGTTAAGGTAGGGAAGTTTATGGGTTTCTTGCTCACCGAAAGGGGAATAAAAGCTAATCCAGATAAATGTGCAGCCATCATAAATATGAGGAGTCCAAGCAATGTTAAAGAGGTACAGAGGTTGACGGGAAGGATGACGGCTTTGTCTCGTTTTCTTGCTAAAAGTGGAGATCGGGGTTTTCCCTACTTCCAATGCTTGAAGAAAAATGAAAAGTTTCAATGGATCGATCAATGCGAGGAAGCTTTTCAAAAGTTAAAAGAGTATCTAGGTAAACCACCGGTATTGTGCAAACCCGAGAAGGGCGCTGATCTAGCGTTATATATCTCGGTGACCGAGCATGCAGTTAGTTCGGTATTGGTACGAGAGTCTGGTGGGGATCAGAAGCCTGTGTATTTCGTAAGTAAGGTACTTCATGGTGCTGAGGTAAGATACCCGACTATAGAGAAGGCCGCATTGGCTATAGTGGTGTCGGCTTGGCGTTTAAGACATTATTTCCAAAATCATAGTGTCAAGGTGATGACAAATTTGCCAATCAGGTACATACTGCAAAAACCTGATATATCAGGCAGGTTGGTTAAATGGGCAATAGAGCTCTCGGAGTATGGGATACAATATGAATCACGAGGGCCGATCAAAGCTCAATTTTTAGTTGATTTTTTAGTAGAGTTATCTGAACCACCTGTCGCTGATCGGCGCGTAAAGGAGATATCATGGATTTTATCAGTGGATGGGGCTTCTAATTTGAGAGGAAGCGGTGCTGGTATAGTTTTAGAAGGACCAGAGGGAGTCTTGATTGAACAATCTTTGAGATTTGCTTTCAAAGCTAGTAACAACCAAGCAGAATATGAAGCTTTGATAGCAGGGATGCTTTTAGCTAAAGAAATGGGTATCACTAGGTTGTTAGTCAAAAGTGATTCCGGATTAGTAGTAGGGCAAGTGACCGGAGAGTTCCAGGCTCGTGATCCACAGTTAGCTAAATATTTAGAAGTGGTCCAATCTATTGCGAAAAATTTTGTTCTCTTTGAATTCGTGCATGTTTCGAGAGAGCAAAATTGCCGAGCTGATTTGTTATCCAAGTTGGCTAGTTGTTTGAAACCAGGGCAGCATAAGTCGGTGATAAGAGAAACGTTGGTAGCTCCTCGGGTAGATACGCGGGAGAAACATCAGGTTTCAGATATTTTGATGGCTGAAAAATCTTGGATGACACCTTTAAGAAGCTATCTTGCGGATAACAAGTTACCTGAGGATGTGAATGAGGCTCGAGCCGATATACACTGATCGATGGCCGTTTTTTTAGGTATGGATTTTCTAGGCCTTTGATGATTTGTGTAGGAAGGAGAGAGGCATTTCGGCTCATGACCGAACTCCATGAGGGCATATGTGGAAGTCACGTTGGAGGGAGAGCATTGATGTTGCAGATAGTTCGGGGAGGGTTCTTTTGGCCCACTATGAAGAATGACTGTATAGAGTATGTCAGGAAATGTGAGTCATGTCAAAAACATGCTGATTGGAGCCATGCGCCACCAGAGGTGCTGCATTCTATTAATACACCTTGGCCCTTTCACACTTGGGGAATAGACATTTTGGGTCCGTTTCCTAAAGGGGTGAGACAGTTCAAGTTTTTGATTGTTGCTGTGGAATATTTTACAAAGTGGATTGAAGCCGAGTCGGTTGCTGTGATTTCGGGTAGTCGGGTTCGGAAATTTATCTGGAAGAATATAATATGCCGATTTGGTGTTCCACGCCGAATTATTTCGGACAATGGAACTCAATTTGCATGCTCACAGGAGAGGCAATTATGTGATGAAGTCGAGATTAAGCAGGTTTTTTCTTCGGTGGAGCATCCTCAAACGAATGGCCAAGCGGAAACGGCCAATAAAGTGATATTAAGGGGTGTGAAACGAAGGTTGATGGCAGCAAAAGGAGAGTGGCCAAATGAGATACACCGAGTGTTATGGGCATACCACACCATACCTCAGACGTCTACTCGAGAAACTCCATTTACCTTGGTATACGGCACAGACGCAATGATCCCGATAGAAGTTGGGTTGCGGGCAAACCTTGATGTTATAGACGAAGTCAGGGACTTGGCTCATATTTCAGGTGAAGCAATGAAGAGGAGGTTAGAAAGAAGTTACAAGACTAAGGTAATACCTCGGGGTTTCCAGGCACAGGATTTGGTACTAAGGAAGGCACAATTAATTCAGATGGATAGTAAGTTGGCGCCAAAGTGGACCGGGCCTTATCGTGTTAAAGAAATATTGGGGGAAGGAGCTTACAAATTGGAGACACTAGAGGGAAAGGAGATACCACGGACATGGAATGCGTCGAATTTGCGTTTTTACTTTAGTTAATACTTTAGCTGAATTGTTTTGTTCTGTAGAGATGTTTTTCTTGGTTTTAATTTTTCAAATATAATATTATTCAGTGTTACTTTTTCTATTCCAAGCCTATGTGCTTGAGGTTTAAAAGAGCCTTTGTGTTCTATTCCAAGCCTATGTGCTTGAGGTTTTAAAGAGCCTTCGTGTTCTATTCCAAGCCTATGTGCTTGAGGTTTTAAAGAGCTTTTGTGTTCTATTCTAAGCCTATATGCTTGAGGTTTTAAAGAGCCTTTGTGTTCTATTCCAAGCCTATGTGCTTGAGGTTTAAAAGAGCCTTTGTGTTCTATTCCAAGCTGATTTGCTTGAGGTTTAAAAGAGCTTTTGTGTTCTATTCGTATAGGTATTAGCTAAGAGAGATTAGCTAAACTGGTGTGACTGAGAGCTCGGTTTATAACCGAGATCAGAGATAGTAGAAGTATAGGTATTGGCTAAGAGAGATTAGCTAAACTGGTGTGACTGAGAGCTCGGTTTATAACCGAGATAAGAGGTAGTAGAAATGTAGGTATGAGCTAAGAGAAATTAGCTAAACTGGTGTGACTGAGAGCTCGATTTATAACTGAGATCAGAGGTAGTAAAAGTGTAGGTATTGGCTAAGAGAGATTAGCTAAACTGGTGTAACTGAGAGCTTGGTTTATAACTGAGGTCAAAGTTAGGAGGTGTAGATATTAGATATTAAGGAACTGACTAAATTGGTGTGATCGAGATCGAGATTATAGGGCATTGAAATCGGTTAAGGGTGTAGCGTAGAACAGTTGGCAATCAAGATTATTTAAAAGTTGGTTAAGTTAAGATTGGTTGTATAAGTTAGAAGTACGTAGTTTCTTAGTATCAAGTGGAGAGTTCAAGGAGAGAAATAAGCGAGAGATTTAACAATAAAATATGGAGAAGTAAGGTTAAATGTTTGTGCACAATGATAAATAGATAGCCAAGTTCAAAAGGTAATACAAAAAATAAGCCTAAATATAAAGTAGGGAATCTCAGTCATTGACATCCACCAGTTGTCCATTGACCATGGACTTAGAGATGTCTGCTGGAGATAAATCTGCATCAGGACATAGAACTCGGACTTGATCAAGAGCAAGTTGGAATCCCATGTTCAGGGAAGAACCGATTTGGTCTTTGAGAAGTTCTGAGCTGTTGAGAAGATCTTTCTCTTTGAGAATCCAGTTTTTCTTCTCGGCTTCTAGAGTTTTCAGTTGATTGTGTAAATCAGCAAGCGATTCGTCCTTTTTCTTTACTTGGTTGGCTAGCTCGGCAACTTCACTGGTCAAACGAGAGGTTTCAGTTTGGGAAAGTGCCAAAGCTTGATCCTTTTGCTCTAAGTCAAGGGATTTCTGAGTGGATTGGAGGTTGAATTGGTCCATCAGCATAAAATTGGATGCCTTGGCTTTATGGAGATTAGCCAGGATACTCTCGTGAAAAGTTTTGAGATCTTGGGTCCTTAGCAGGTTGATATCGTGACAGAGGTAGTTGTGTTTCCGACCATGTTGAGAATGAAGGAACTGGGGGTGCCAGAAGCTCATCTCGGTGTCATCCACTGTCTGATGAGGAGCCAACTGAATTTGCGAGGTTGAGTTTTGTGAGGTGGCTTCAATTACCTTTTTGCCTCGGGATTTGAATTTTCTGGTCAAGGGCTCGAGATCGGGTTCCGATGTCTCTTCATGAAGCTCAATACGAGGAGGGGGTGCCGAAGGACTCGCACCAGGTGTTGTGGTTTTTTGCTTTTTGAGTTGGCGAGCTCGTTTTAACATATCTTCATGGGACATCGCCATCAGGCTCTCTGCAAAAATAAGTAGAATTGGTTAAAAGGGAGGTGGTATTAAGTATAAGATAATAAAAGGATAGTAGTAAAGTAAGTACCGATGTGGAATTTTAGATCCACCACTCGGAACTCCAGCTCTAATAATTTTCGGGTATCAAAAATAACATCCAGTTGTTCCAGCATTAGGTAGTCTTTTTTCTCAGAAGGGTCCATGTCTTCTAATTGCTGAGGGGATTGAAGGTTGGGCGATTGGCACCAATATAAGGGGAAGCCTTCTAGGAGGGAAGGGCTGTGATCGGGGGCGACTATTTTTATGAAAATACCCTTGAAACCCTTGTAAGAAGAGTTGTATAAGGTTAGGAGAGCTCGACCACTAACACCACTAAGGGAAGCTAATAGTTTTTTATGAGGAGCTCGTAATTCAAAGGAGTAGAGAAACATGTTGCTTGAGGGGGTAATACCGAAGTGAGTGCATAGAATTTGGAAGGCACGAATGAAAGCCCAACTGTTAGGGTGCAGTTGGCACGGAGAGACATTCAGAATGGTGAGGAGTTCTTTTTCGAAGGTATTGAAAGGAAGTCGTAAGCCTAGCTTCTCAAATAAAGTGACATACATATAAGTAAAGTTTTGAGGGGAAATGGGAAATAAATTGCCATCCCTGCAAATAGGTTCATCACCATCGCAGGCAATAACGGTTACATCAGTCTCATTGCTTTTACACAAGGTTTGGTGGTGTCTACAAGCCCTAATTGTAGTGAGGGTAGTCATGGATGAGGTTTCCCTGCGTAAGGCCAGGGGGGACTAGGAATAGAGGACGTTATAGTGGGTATTCATGGAGGGCGATTACAGTGGCGGCGTGGTAAGGGTTTTTGAGAATAAGTTATGCATAATCAGGGAAGGAAATACAATCGCAAAGCTAAAACACCGTACAAAAAACAGAGATAATGCATAAGAAGCAAGCAAAGGGAGCAAGGGGACACAAGCGTGAAATTTGAAGGAGAAAGAAGAAGTACCTGGAAAAAGGAAATGGCGGTTGAGAAGGACAGGTGGGAGTCGAAAGAGCTTGAGTGCGATGAGTAAGAAGATGAAGGGATGGTTGAGTTGCGTAGGTTAAAGGGGGAAATAAGTGATGTTTGATATTCAAAAAAGGAGAGTAAAGTGGGACCGTTGGATGAGTTACACATGGTTGCGTGAATGCAAGGAGTAATGATGATTTTACGGGAAGTGGTGAAGAGCAGTTATTGACAGGACAACCTCTGCTCTCCTCGTCCTGAAGACGAGAAAGTGCAGAAGTTGGAGAGCTATGTACTGGTCCAGAGAAGGTGGTTCGGTTTTAGGCCGAGATGATAGTTACAAGGGAAGACGGATTTTTAGCATATAGCAGATCGGGAGTAGTGAATCGGGTCGGTACCGAGGGGAGAATATTAACTGAATTAAATTCCGTGTTTGGTGGGATTTTGGGAATTAATAAGGTTGTTATTATATTTAGAGATATTTTAAGAGTAAAAGATAATTTCGTTTTATTTTGTATTTGTAGAATTTAATATTTTGTAACTGATTATTCTATAAATAAGAAGGTTACTCCCATGGTCAAGGGATGAGAGATTTTTTTTTGACCAAAGTTAGTCTAAAACACTTTCTTTTTGTTTTGGTGAAGAATTATCTAGTATTTTTCTGAACCAGAACAATTATCAATTATGAATGAATTTTACACTCCTAAACATGTTGTTGATTAGAGGTTGACAACCCATGAAATATATGGACAAAGGAAAAAAGAAGGCGTGCTCAATATGATTTTACAACAAAGAATATCCTCAACTCTTCATTGAACATGGATGAGTTTTTTAGAGTCTCTCAATGCAAAATTGCAAAAGACACGTGGGATATGCAAAGTTATTCATGAGGGAACAAATGATGTGAAGAGAGCAAGGAAGCATGTTTTGATCCAAGAATATGAGTTGTTCAAGATGCAACAAGAAGAATCAATAGCTGAAGCTAAAAAGAGATTCACACATATTTTCAACCATCTTATAGGCTTGGGAAAGGAGTTTGATAAAGAAGAGCTAAACATTAAAGTGCTAAGCGTCTTGAAAGGAGTTGGAAACCTAAGGTCACGACCATCTCAGAATCAAGGGATCTATCCACTATGATCATAATTGCATTGTTTGGTAAGGTAAAGGAACATGAAATTGAGATGCAAAGGCTAAATGAGCAAGGGTCAAGTGAGAAAAGGTGAAGAATATAGCCTTGAAGACTAGCACCAAAAAGCTAAATCAAGTGACAATGAAAACTTGAATCTACTGGTTAAGAGGTTTGAAAAGTATCTTAAGAGGAAAACAACAAAGGTAATAAAAAGAGGTACAATTCTAAATGAAGTGATTCAAGTAACACTCCTAGTTTCTCTTGTTATAATTGTGGAAAACAAGGACATATCAAAATTGAATGTCTAAACATTAACAAAGAAAAGGAGAAAATTTGTGACAAGAAAAAGGAGAAAAAGCCTAGAAAAGATGTGCCTACATAGCTAGGGAAGACAATGATGATTCAACAAGTAGCTCATCATAAGATGAAAGTGAAGAAGCAAACTTGTGCCTCATGGCTGGATAGGAGTCATCTTCATCATAAGTAAGTTCTCTATCATCAAAAGACAAGAATGACTATAATCAATTGTTGCATGACTTTGAAAAATTGCATGGTGATGTTAACATAATTGCTATCATAAACAATTGATTAAAAGGATTAAACAACTGGATAGAAAACAAAGTTAATCTAGTATCAAAATTAGTCGATTTAAAAACTTATTTCGAACACCTAGACATGATTTATAGTAATTCAACATGTTGTGAAAATCAGCTGGCTACAAAACCTTGTGAAAACTCACTATATTGAAAAACCAAGTTAAATACCTTTTAAAAACATGTGCAAGATTAAAAAGAGGGAAAACAAACCTAGAAGTTGTTCTTGACTCTCAAAATTGTATTTTTGGAAAGGTTGGACTAGGTTACAACCCTAATTTTGAAAAGAAAGCCAATAAGTTTTCTAGTTTCTTTTCCAAAAATGAGCTAAATGATATGTCATTTATTTCTTTCAATTATTGTATGAAGAAAGGTGATGAGTTCATATTTTTGCCCTCATTTAATGTTTAATTTTGGGATTTAATTAAATTTTTGTTTTTAAAAGATTGATTTAATTGAGATTTCTTATAATTGGGTTTATTTAGCATGAGACACAAAAACATGTTAAAAATAGCTTTTTAGTTACATAAATGTTCTTTAGATATTTTGAGATATGTTAGTGCAAGGTCATGTTTATAAGAACTGTTATGCAAGGAAATATAATGTTCTTAAAGAGTTTATGAAATGGATTCCATAAGGATTAAGAGCAAGAAGATGAAATCGAAAGAGAAAGTGACAAAAGTGATGAAATCGAAAGAAAAAGAGTGATGAAATCAAGAGAGGAAAAAAGTGATGAAATCGAAATTGAAAGCATGGAGAACAATGTTTATTATCAAAAGCTTCTTCTTCTTCCTCACAAAGAGAGAAAATGCGGCGAGAACGGTGGGAGACACGTGAAAACTTCTCTGTCTTCTTCCTAGGGTAACACGCTCATAAAGAGAGAAAAAGCGGGGAGAATGGTAGGAGACACGTGAATGCTTCTTCTTCTTCTTCCTCTTAGGGTAGCGAACACTCACATATAGAGAAAAAAACATTGAATAACCAAATAAAAAAATTTAAAAATTACAAAAGGGAAAAGAAGAAGAAAAATGAAAAATGGAATTCAAATTTTATCAAGGTTCTTGACAAAATCCATAATACTTAACTAATATTTCTAAAACCTCCGTTATATTTATTTTTTACTAGAGGTAATTATAACTCAAACTAATAAACCCCACTAAAGTTAGATATTTTTGTAGTGAGATGGGTTCAACACATTTAAAGTTAGTATAGTTAAAAAGAAAAAGAAGAAGCCAGTACTGCTTTAGTTTCGTTTTCAAAATAAAAGTTAGAAATAGTTATAGTTTTAGAAAAGACAAAAATTCAGAGATATTGTTTAAAATAATAGGGAAAGAAAAAGTAGAGACATCCTTAAAGAACGTATATAACGAATAAAAAAGAAATATTTGTGCAACAATGAAAAAAAAAAAACAATTATATAAGCAGACTAGTACCTAGCTTCATATCTTATTGAATTGTTAATATATTAAGTCGTCCATGGAGTAATAATGTAATCCAATCATGCAATTGAGGTCTTGATCGTGCATCCAAGTCACACCCTACATGTTTAATAATGTAATCCAATTACATATTATTATCAAATATTCAATATTAGAAGGATGGTTGTTTGTTTCTTCGATATCAAATACTTTAAAATAAATTATAATTGTACATTTTAGATTATAATACCAAATAAAATTTCATGAAAACCAAAACATTTATTAAATTTGCAAATATTAATGAAACATAGTTGATAATATTTAAAAATATAAAAGGAAAACAAATATTCAAATTAAAATATATTTTAAACATTCTAATGATTTTTTTTATACACTAATAAAAGTTATAATACATCATTTGGTCAAAATGATACAAAAAATAATAATAATCATAATAAAAGTTTAAAATAAATTATAATTATTTACATTTTAGATTATAATACCAAATAAAATTTCATGAGAACCAAAACATTTATTAAATTTGCAAACATTAATGAAACCTAGTTAATAAAATTTAAAAATAATTTTTAAAAAATATAAAAGGAAAACAAATATTCAAATTAAAATATATTTTAAATGTTTGTTTGCTTCAATCTTTTAAATTTTAATGAATCTCTTCTTTATACATTAATAAAAGTTATAATACATCACTTGATCAAAATGATACAAAGAATAAATAATAATCATAATAATGAAATTTTAACATAGATCTTGTATCTTTTGAACTTCAATTATGTTTAATGGTGATAAAAAATTATTCATGACAATTACATTAAATTTTTATATTGCATAAATAAAAGTTATTTATACAATTATAGTGTAAAAATTACAGTATAATTGATAATGAGTTAGAAAATAAAAAAATAATTAGATAAAATATATTGAAATAGTATTCTACACAATGAAAATAAACAACAAATAAAAATATTAAAATATTAACAAATATTTAAAAACAATTTGAGAGACTATTGAAAGAAATCGCACAAAGGACAACAAATGTATAATTAAGGGTATGATAAGATGAAAAATAATCTAAGAAAACTTTTCAAATAGCAACATATATACTCAATGGTTGAGAAATAACAAAAATTATTTTAACAAAACAAAAGAGTTCTTCAAATGAAACAAAAACTAATAATAATAAGTAAATATAATTTTTTTTATATTACCTAGTAAACGAAATGTTTGTGCTATTAAGTACTTAAATTGAGAGTATTACACTTTCTCATATGAAAGGAAAATATACAATAAATAAAAAATATTACAAAATAATAGAAATATTCAAATGTGAGGTATACTTTTTTTTTTTAATTGACATACATTTTTTTAACAAAATTACATAAAGGTTATGCTAAGATGAAAACTGTAATGGAGATGCGAATGAGTTTCATGACAAACCAAATAATTAGAAGAAATAAATAATAGTAAGTATATATATATATATATATATATATATATATATATATATATATATATATATGGTTACTTAATTAATTATGAATATTTAATAATTTAAACGGGGACGAGTATTATGGCAGGGATATATACATTCTCATACCCAATTGAAAAAGTCGGAGATTCCCCATACCCAAACCCATACCCAATTAATGCGGGGATTCCCCGTCAAAACGGGGACGGGTTCGAGCAATACCCACGGGAACAAATTTATTTGCCATCTCTAATTTCGGAAGGTATTTTTAAATTTAGAAATATTTTTTTGAATATTTATTCTGAAATATATGTTTTATATATTTCGGAAGGTACGATGATTTGACCCGTGAATAACTTTTTTTAATTAAGAATTTTTTTTAAAAGTAAAATAAAATGGAGAAACTAAAAATAAAATATGAACTAACATGTACAAACAGATGTTAAAAAAAAAAGAATCAAATTAATGAAAAATTCGAACCTTATTGAATACAAAAGAAATCGAAGATTACATTAAACAAATTTGACAAAAATAGAGACTAAAGTAATATTTAAGTCTATTTTTTTTCATATCTTTTGTAGTTTAAGATAGTTTTCTATTTACATTTTTATCTAATGCCTATCCTTTATAGTTTTATATTGTTTACACTTCATTTTTTTTATCATGTAACCTTTTACTACAAAAAATTCTTAAATAACAGTGACCAAAAATATGTTCAGGGATTAATTTCTTTTGTAGACAAAAATTAGGTAGCTAATAATAGTGACTAATTTAATGGTCATAATATAAATTATTTTAGTTACAATTTAGAGACCAATTATAATATTTTTAAATTATTTTACTTACCAATAATTTTTAGTTTATAAATTAGTATTTAATGACCAATTTTTTTACTTTATGTATCGCTCATCCATTTTATTACTAGAAAGTTTACTATTTACAATTTTTTTACATTGTTTAACTAATATTTCATTTAAAATTAAACTTAAATTCTTAGATTAACTCAATTTTAATATATTGTTCAAAATGATTTTATACAGTGTATTTTATTAAAAATATATAAATAATTTACACATTTTCATCATCAAAACAATCAAAATATTATTATTTAACTAAAATAAAAAGTTTACATTAAATTATACATAATAAGAAAATTCACAATTAGAAACCAAAATTAGAAACCAAATTTAGAAACCGAAAGTAGTTAGTCACTATATAGTGATAAATTTAAATACCACTTTTACAAAATTAAAAATTATTGGTTACTAAACTAATCACTATTATAAATAAAAAAAATTATAATTTGTCACAAAATTAGTCACTAATTAATTAGAAACTAATTTAAAAACCAACTCATTTTGGTAGCTAAAGCTTAGATTGCTCATTTTTAGTGACCAATTTTCTTATGTAGTCAAACCACGATAACTAATTTTAAAGACAAATGATTTTTAGTTTTGTAAGTATCTAATTGGTCACTATAGTGACTAAAAATTATTGGTCACTATAGTTACTAATAGTTATTGGTTACTAAAATTTGTCAATATTTAGAAGTTTTATTTTGGTGTATAATTATATTTTGATAAACTTAAATTAATATAATTTATACTAGTTGTTTACAAAATAAGCATGGGAAACAATATAGCTTTTGTATTTTGAATGATAAATGAAATTTAAAAAAAAAAATCATATTAACTTCCTAAATTGTTGCTAATGAAGACAAGGTTTCATTCTACATTGTCATTCTACTTTTATTTTCACTATAAATTGTTGCAAAAACTAATTGTAACATCTAACTACATACTTAACATGAAGTAGCTGTAAGAAATTCCATTCCATGTAAACTACAGGTAAAAGAAATAGGGTGGTGCTAAACAAACACCTTATCTTTTCCTTCACACTCATCCAACACCAATAAATAATATTTTTATACTAACATTCAAATGATTTAAGATCATTCAACTATAAACTTAAAAAATATTAATTTTTAACTGGTGTTGGAAGGGCATAAAAAATTTAAAAGTGGTATGTCAAATTCTCCAAAAAGAAATTAGAGTTCTGATTTTTCTCACTGGTTTACTTAAATTGTAAACAAGGTGGAAAATCTAACATGGTGGTGGATTTAATATCCCTCCAAAAATAGCTTTTGCATTTGAACAAGAGGATATGAAAGTTGTATTACGTCGACCGGAAAAATCCAAATCTACATCGGCAACCTCCACACCCTCGCACGGGTTCCGAGTGCTGCATTGCAGAGACACAGCTATGTTTGACACTGTAGTTCCTTTTATCTTGCGGAAATGAATATCGCTGATCTTCCATACCGAAGTTGATGGCTGAACATTTTTACATAGTTAGATTACAAAAGGGAGAGAAAATGCACAATATAATCATTTAGATGGTGTGTCTGGACCACAAATTTCAACCATTTTAAAAAATTAAAATATTTAATAATTGAATTAATTTGGATGAAACAATTTAATTTTTATTAAAATATTTAATACAAATTAATTTACATTTCAATTTTCAAGATAATTTAATTTTTATTTTACAATGAACTCAATTAACCTAGTTTTTTTCCTAATTTTTTTATAAGTAAAATTATCTTGTCTTTACCTTGAAACACACTAATTCTGTAACCTGTGTGTTTGATTTTCTTCTTACATATTTTTCAAATAGTATTTTATAAAATAAGTAAACGTTATTTAGTTTCCAAATTTTTATTTAAGATTTCTTAAAATTTGAAAAAATATTTTCAAAATAAATCTTATAAAAACCAAAAAATAAAGAAATAACGAACTCAAAAATCATTATTCAATTTGAGCAAAATAATTTATTGAAGTAGGATAAAAATATTTTAAATTCAATTCACTTCAGACAAATTCTATTTTTTTAAAACACCTTATGTAAATATTTGTTGTTGAATGGAAAGTAGTTGCTAAATATTGAAGTGGAACTACCAAAATTTGTATTTAGATATACTAGAAAATAATTATAAGTAAAAAGAAAATAGCTTTTATATAACAAGTCATATATAATTTAGAAAATAAAATGTAATAATAATAATTATTTGTTTTATCAATGTTCATCACATGATTAATAACGAATAATAACATCATGGAATATGTATATGTAACATTTATAAAGAGAATTCCTTCTATTGTGTCCACATTTAAAAATACTAATTTTACCCTTTAAAATATAATTATTTATTAAATTTTTGAAAATTGACCGTTATTTTTACAATTTTTTTTATAATATCGTCTATCTCTGCTTTTCTCTTTTTCTCTATTTATCAACAATTATTCCCTCATTTTTTTTTATATATTTCACTTTATTTTTAACAAATATAATTTTATTTTATACATTAACTTAATAACATTACATTATCCTCACCTATTAATATAATATCACTATCATGTATATTTAAAAAATGTCACGTCTGTGTGTACGCTAGTTTACATAATATATTTACATTTCTCCTAGAATTTACTATCAAATATAATAAAAATATGTACATATATAAACATTATGTATAATATACTATCATCGTAGGTGGATATCACACGAACCCAAAAATAAAAGGTAAACTAGTGAAAATTAACAATACTACATATGTCAATTCCATCATCAAATCAAAATCAATATTTTTCATCGAATATACATAATTAGCCTATAAACTAGTTACATATCCACCATTTATCAAGCTCCCCTGACCTCTATTATAAATATAGTTAAACAATCCAAATTATATCACATACAAAGTTCATCATCGAATTTGAAATCAATAGTTTAGCAAGAATCAATTATCTATCATAACACAACTCTAAGGCTCAATCGTCACAATGCAACCCTCACAGCTCAATTCCTTATATCTTTGAGGTCTAATCCTTTTCATATCAAAACTCTATATTGTAGGAACTTCTTTCAACTCTCACAACTAGATATTTTCATCTACATGAGTACGATATTAGCATAGTCAAAATAGTCTCTACAAAATCTCTCTCAATACACCACATATCATATCATCACATCATATCACATCAATGTAGGACTTTGTCCTTAGGAGTCACTACATTCACACATCCAGATAATAATTCACACATCACTTTCTCATATGAACTTAAATCATCACAATATGTCATACATATGTATCTTACCTTAATTTGAACTCATCACATATTATTTATTTCAATGTAAATATAAATAGTTCATCATTTATGTTCTATTGCATTAGCATAATATTAAGATATAATATTACCAAATATTATATCGAAACAGTGAAAAGAATTTCTCTAACCACAAACCTCTAATCAAATATCATAACGATCAAAGTGAAAAAACATATTTCAAGAACTACCTCAAAATTTCAACCCATTCCAACAGTTAATGAAGTCTGAATCAAAATTTTACTGAAAGAGCGCAAAAGCAAAACCAACAGACGATCTTAGAGTGGCGCCCGACGCCATGGCATTAAAAACATTGATTTTCGAGAGCCCAACGATTCTAGGGTACTACCATCACCCTGAGCCTCCGGAACGCACTTATTTGAGTTTTTCGCTTGACACCTAGTGGTTATGTGATACCGCCCAATGCTATATAATAGTTAAGAGTTTTAATGTGTTTTAATCTGGTTCATTGGTACATCCAAGTTATTTCAAGGCTTTCTTATGCCATATAGGCTCATTTCTTTTCAAAAATGTTTCAATATATCAATGTACCAAATTTGAATTAAACATGCCAAACATGCCAAACATAAACAATTTATTCTATCTGATCCTATTTCTTTAGAAAAGCTACATTACAAATTATCCAATCAACACAAGGAAGAAAATAGCTTAATAAAAAAATCCAAAAATTATGCCATCAAAGTTCAATTCAATGCAAAACCAGCTTAGACAATTTAAGTGACATTGTTTATACATTATAAATCAATTTACTTGAACTATGCAACTCAAAACAATAAAAACCAAACAAAGTGTATCACTTCACTAAATAAAATTCATTATCTCATCAATTCCACACTCGCCTCACCATCACCTATAAAAAAATATAACAATATGGATTCAACAAAGGGGTCAAAATAATCATAACTGAGTCAATCCATTACACAAGATTTAATATCACAACATTATTAATACCAAAATTTAATAAATACTATCTCTTTATTTTTACTAAATTCCCTTACCTTAAAATAACTTTTTCCAAAGCTAAGAACTCCACAACTCAATAGGTTGAGCTAATCCCAACTAGAGACCTAGAGCAAAGTGTCCAAACAAAATGGAGTTTCAATATAGGAGAATGTTAACCGGTGCCCTTAGAGTACTGGTTAAGGAATAATTAATGCGCATTGATTCCATTATTTTTACATTGAAAACTAGAATAATTAATTCTATTAATTAAAATAATATAAATGCATATAACAAATTTTATAAAGATAAAAATATCCTTTGAAATCTCTAAGCAATAAAAATAAGTATTTTGGAAACTCAATTAAATCAAATTGATTTTTTAATTGATTTTTCTTTTTACTTTTTAGATGTTTAATATTATTTTTTGTTGGTTTTTATGTTAATTTAAACTTTTTTATGTTTAATTATATTTTAATTTTTAGCAACATTAACATATAATTATTTTATTATTCAATTATTTTTTAATTTATCAGTCAACATTAGATAAAGATATTAACACAATTGTACAATGCTTATAGGTATTCTTGTCTTTTAAATAAAATAAAACTGCATTAATTATGATTAGGACATATTTCATTCAGTATCAAAGTTAACTATAGATTCAATGTGTATTAATTATCCTTAATTAGTGATTTTATGTTGTGTTTAGATTCGCATGAGTAATGTTCATGCGAATGAAAAATGACTTGAAAACGTGTTTGAATTTACTTGTTTGCGCTGATTTGAAAGTGTGGATTTGCAAGTGAGTTGCAAAATTTGACACTCTCTAAAATGAAGAGATGTGAAGGGAAAGCCAGATTATCGTATTAAAATTACTTTATTGTCCATCTCTTTTAACAATTTAATTTACTTGTATTTAATTATATGAATATTGATAACATTGTATATTATTATATATATATATATATATATTAATTATTATAATAATTAGTATTATATAATAATAATAATAATAATAATAATAATATTCAAATAAATATCTTTTGTAAATAAATTAATGCTATAACATAAAATATTTAAATAAATATGGAGTTAAAATTAAACCGCCTATATTATAAATTATTTCAAGTTATAATTGAGAATAATAATAATTATTTTAAGTTATTAATTATAATATGAATAAATTATATTTTTGTAATTTTAAATAATATTTTTAATTTTATTTGAATATCATTTCTTCTATAAAATAATTTTAAAAAATATTTTATCAATCACGTCATAGATAGGGATGGCAACGGGGCGGGGCGGGGACGGGTTTCACTATCCCATACCCATTCCTGTAAAAACAATTCATCTTCATTCTCATACCCAAACCCAACGGGTATCAAAGTTTTATCCCATCCTCATCCCCACCGGATAACGGGTATAATCTCGTACACATACCCGTATCCATTTCCTTACTACTTCAATATAAATTTTAATTAATTTTTATAAAATAATAAAAAAAATCACGGTAAATGAAACATAATATTATCAAATATTCATGTACTGGTCCAGAGAAAGTGGTTCGGTTTTAGGCCGAGATGATAGTTAAGAGAATTTAGTTGGGCAAGACAGATTTTTGGCATATAGCAGATCGGGAGTAGTAGATCGGGGCATCACCGAGGGGGAGAATAGTAACTGAATTGAAGTTCGTGTTTGGCAGGATTTTGGGAATTAATAAAGGTTGTTATTATATTTAGAGATATTTAGGAGAAAAAGATAATTTTATTTTGTATTATTTGTATAATCTAGTATTTGTAACTAATTATTCTATAAATAAGAAGATTACTCCCATGGTCAAGGGATGGAAAGTTTTTTGACCTAAATAAGTCTTAAACACTTTCTCTTTGTTTTAGCGAAGAATGATCTAGTATTTTTCTGAACCAGAACATTTTGGTGAAGAATTATCTAGTATTTTTCTGAACCAGAACAATTCAATATTAGGAGGATGGTTGTTTCTTCGATATCAAATATTTTGAAATAAATTATAATTGTTTACATTTTAAATTAGAATACCAAATAAAATTTCATCAGAACTAAAACATTTATTAAATTTGCAAACTGCAAACATTAATGAAACCTAGTTGATAAAATTTAAAAATATTTTTTAAAAAAAATAAAGGAAAGAAAATATTCAAATTAAAATATATTTTAAATGTTTGTTTACTTCAATTTTTTAAATTCTAATGAATCTATTTTTTTATGCACTAATAAAAATGATAATACATCACTTAATCAAAATGACACAAATAACAAATAATAAACATAATAAAAAAAATTAACATGGATATTGTATCTTTTGAACCAGAACATTGGCGCCCACCGTGGGAACCGGTAAAACTCGATCCTAACCCCACTCAAAGAACGAGCAGAAAGAGACATAACTGAGGATGAATAGAGGCAGAGGTGCGGCACGTGAAGGGCCAGCTAGGCAATAGATAATGCGGAGTATTTTGGAGCTGCAACAACATAATGAGGAGATCAAACTGAAAGCAACGGCTGACCAAATTCAGTTAGAAAAGGAGAGGGAGGAAACCCGTAAGAAAGTAGAGGAAGATCTACAGGCTCTTCGGGAAAAGGCTCTGGGGGGGAGAGAAAGACTACGCAAAGAGGCTGAAGAAACACACCGACGCCTAGAAGATGCACTTCGACAACAAGAACAGCTACGGAAGGCAAACGAGGAGATGCAAAACAGACTGGAGGCCACCAAGATTGGTTACCGATATGCCAGTCGTTTGAATCCCGAGGTTAGCGACGCCAACCCTCTGGCAAATACGATCATGGAGGAGCCGATTCCACAGAATTTCGTGATCCCAAAGATCGCACCTTTCACAGGAAGCTCTGATCCAGAGTTACATTTAAAAGCGTTTCAGGCCCGGATGTTGATATCAAGGGGGAACGACGCAATATGTTGTAAAATGTTTGTGGGCACGCTAGCCGAAATTGCTCTTGAATGGTTCAACACTATTCCGAGCTCCTCGATCAACTCGTTCGCCGAATTCAAACGTGTTTTCTTGGAAAGATTTTCGGCTAATAGGGCCAAACCAGTGGAGATGACAGACATGTTTGACATACGACAGTATGCTGAAGAATCATTGAAACAGTTTCTCAATCGCTTCACCAATATTAGCATGAGAGTAGTCGATCCTAACGAGGGCTTACTTGTAAAAGCCTTTGTGAAGGGGCTCCGAGCCAGTTCCTTCGGTGAATCCTTGTATCGGATCCCCCCAAAGACCTTAATGGAGATTAGGCAAAGAGCAATAGTGGAGATAGAGACTGAAGAGGCCATGCGTCATAAAAAAGCAGGAGACAAGAGAACATTGACCCATACCAAGAGTGAACGAGATATTAAAATTTTTCGAAGAGAAAGGACTCCACCTCAGACTAGGACGGATCGTCGGTTCGTCCCTTATGTAGCACAGCACAAGACCGAGTATCATCGAACTCGAAGAATCCTTGATTTCATATTGACTCCAGCCGAAATATTAGAAGATGCAGAAATATCTAAACATTTGCGCTATCCCAATAATACAGGGAGAACACTCGGAAGCAAACCGAACGCTTGGTGTAAGTTTCATCAGGCCGGAGGTCATGACACAAATTTGTGTTACACTTTAAATAACCAACTCTCCATGTTGGCAGATAGGGGACTTATGGGGAAATATATAAAAGCTAATACAGATGTGGAACCATCTGGAACTCGTCCGGTCCCCGATTTGCATGAAACACCTGTCTTGGGGGATTTTAACACGATAGCAGGAGATTTCGCGGGAGGAGGACAGACCAGCTCGGCTAGGAAAAGATATGTAAGGAGTGTCATGACCACGACCAAAATCGAAAGACCGAAGAAAGTTCCGGACATTGTGTTTTCAAATGAAGATCTAAAAGGAGTAGTTCCACACGAAGATGATCCTATAGTCTTATCTGTTATCATGATGGGAAGGAATGTTCATAGAGTGCTGGTTGATCAAGGGAGTTCGACAGATGTGATGTTCTGGAACACCTATGTAGGGCTGCAAATACCGATAGACCAATTAAGGCCTTTTGATGGAGTACTTGTTGGTTTCTCAGGAGATCAGGTGGAAGTTAAAGGGTATGTCGATCTTCGAACGACTTTTAGAAACAAAGAAGATGCTAAAGCTATATTTATACGTTATATAGTTGTCATGCACCTTCATCATACAACTTGCTGCTAGGAAGGCCTTCTATCAATAAATTGGGAGCCGTGATATCGACGGTTCATTTGAAAATAAAGTTTCCTACCGATGATGGAAAGTGCTCACTTTATCAGTAAATCAGGAAGTGGCTCGCAAATGTTATGAAGATAGCCTAAGGTCAAGAAGGAAGGTTGCGTATTCAGTCAGCACAGCGGATGTAGTCATAGATCCCGAGTTAGATCTTAGACTAGTACATTTAGAGAGAAGGCCTCAGCCCGTGGGAGAGATAAAAGAAGTATTCATAGAAGGCAAGAAATTAAGGATTGGAGAGGATTTGAGTTTGGAGCAAGAGCAACAACTTGTACAAGTACTGAAAAATAACCTTTCTTCATTTGCTTGGAGTGTAGCATATATGACAGGAATAGATCCCGAATTTTAATGCCATAAACTCAACATTAATCCTTCGGCTAAACCTAAAGTTCAGAGATGTAGACGATTGAGTAGGGATCGTGCTCAGGCTACTGCCGAGGAGGTACGTAAGCTATTAGAAGCGGCTCATATCCGGGAAATACAATATCCGACTTGGTTAGCAAATGTGGTGATGGTAAAAAATTCGAATGGAAAGTGGAGAATGTGTGTTGATTTCACTGACCTAAACAATGCACGCCCAAAGGATTCGTATCCTTTGCCTAATATAGATGCGTTGGTTGATAGTGCATCAGGTTGTGCTTTGTTAAGCTTCTTGGATGCATATTCAAGCTATAACCAGATAAAAATGCATTCATTAGATGAAGATAAGACAACATTCATGGAAGGAATGACTAATTATTGTTATCGGGTAATGCCTTTTGGGTTAAAAAACGCAGGAGCTACATACCAAAGGCTAATGGATCAAATTTTGGTGTCCATGTTAGGGAGGAATGTGCATGCGTATATTGATGACATGGTAGTCACCTCGGTAGAGGAAAAAAGGCATCAGGGAGATCTGGAGGAATTATTTGTCACGATTAACAAATATAGGCGCAAACTTAACCTCGAGAAGTGTGTTTTTGGGGTTAAGGCAAGTTTTTGGGTTTCTTACTCACCGAAAGGGGAATAGAAGCTAATCCGGACAAATGTGCGGCTATCATAAATATGAGGAGTCCAAGCAATGTTAAAGAGGTACAAAGGTTGACGGGAAAGATGGCAGCTTTGTCCCGTTTTCTTGCTAAAAGTGGAGATCGGGGTTTTCCCTACTTCCAATGCTTGAAGAAAAATGAAAAGTTTCAATGGACCGATCAATGCGAGGAAGCTTTTCAAAAGCTAAAAGAATATCTAAGTAAACCACCGGTATTATGCAAACCCGAGAAGGGCGCTGATCTAGCGTTATATATCTTGGTGACCGAGCATGCAGTTAGTTCGGTATTGGTACGAGAGTCTGGTGGGGATCAGAAGCCTGTGTATTTCGTAAGCAATGTACTTCATGGTGCTGAGGTAAGATACCCGACTATCGAGAAGGCTGCATTGGCTATAGTGGTATCGGCTCGGCGTTTAAGACATTATTTCCAAAATCATAGTGTCAAGGTGATGACGAATTTGCCGATCAGGTACATACTGCAAAAACCTGATATATCAGGAAGGTTGGTTAAATGGGCAATAGAGCTCTCGGAGTATGGAATACAATATGAATCACGAGGGCCGATCAAAGCTCAGTTTTTAGCTGATTTTTTAGTAGAGTTATCTGAACCACTTGTCGCTGATCGGCGCGTAAAAGAGATATCATGGATTTTATCAGTGGACAGAGCTTCTAATTTAAGAGGAAGTGGTGCTGGTATAGTATTAGAAGGACCAGAGGGAGTTTTGATTGAACAATCTTTGAGATTTGCTTTCAAAGCTAGTAACAATCAAGCAGAGTATGAAGCTTTGATAGCGGGGATGCTTTTAGCTAAAGAAATGGGTATCGCTAGGTTATTAGTCAAAAGCAATTCCGCATTAGTAGCAGGGCAAGTGATCGGAGAGTTCCAGGCTCGTGATCCGCAGTTAGCTAAATATTTAGAGGTGATCCAATCTATTGCAAAAAAATTTGTTCTCTTTGAATTTGTGCATGTTCCGAGAGAGCAAAATTGTCGAGCTGATTTATTATCCAAGTTAGCTAGTTGTTCAAAACCAGGGCAGCATAAATCGGTGATAAGAGAAACATTGGTAGCTCCTTGGGTAGATACGCGGGAGAAACATCAGGTCTTGGAATTTTGATGGCTGAAGAATCTTGGATGACACCTTTAAGAAGCTATCTTGCGGATAACAAGTTACCTGAGGATGTGAATGAGGTGCGAAAAATAAAGAAAAACTCAAGTCGATATACACTGATCGATGACCATTTGTTTAGGTATGGATTTTCCAGGCCCTTGATGATTTGCGTAGGTAGGAGAGAGGCATTTCGGCTCATGACCGAACTCCATGAGGGCATATGTGGAAGTCACGTTGGAGGGAGAGCACTGATGTTGCGGATAGTTCAGGGTGGGTTCTTTTGGCCCACTATGAAGAATGATTGTATAGAGTATGTCAGGAAATATGAGTCGTGTCAGAAACATGCTGATTGGAGCCATGCACCACCAGAGGTGTTGCATTCTATTAATACACCTTGGCCCTTTCACACTTGGGGAATAGACATTTTGGATCTGTTTCCTATAGGGGTGAGACAGCTCAAGTTTTTGATTGTTGTTGTAGAATATTTTACAAAATGGATTGAAGCCGAGCCGGTTGTTGTGATTTCGGGTAGTCGGGTTCAGGAATTTATCTAGAAGAATATAATATGCCGATTTGGTGTTCCACACCGAATTATTTCGGACAATGAAACTTAGTTTGCATGTTCACAGGTGAGGCAATTATGCGATGAAGTTGGGATTAAGTAGGTTTTCTCTTCGGTGGAGCATCCTCAAACGAATGGTCAAGCGGAAGCGGCTAATAAAGTGATATTAAGGGGTGTGAAACGAAGATTGATGGCAGCAAAAGGAGAGTGGCCAAATGAGATACACCGAGTGTTATGGGCATACCATACCACACCTCAGACGTCTACTCGAGAAACTCCATTTACCTTGGTATACGGCACAGACGCAATGATCCCGATAGAAATCATGGAAAACACGGGAAGAGTAAGGTTGCTTGATGAGGAGGTTTCTGAGGTTGGGTTGCAGGAAAACCTTGATGTTATAGATGAAGTAAGGGACTTGGCCCAGATTTCGGGTGAAGCAATGAAGAGGAGGTTAGAAAGAAGTTACAAGACTAAGGTAATACCTCGGGGTTTCCAGGCACAGGATTTGGTATTAAGGAAGGCACAGTTAATTCAGATGGATAGCAAGTTGGCGCCAAAGTGGACCGGGCCTTATCGTGTTAAAGAAGTATTGGAGGAAGGAGCTTACAAATTGGAGACATTAGAGGGAAAAGAGATACCACGGACATAGAATGCGGCGAATTTACGTTTTTACTTTAGTTAAATTGTTTTGTTCTATAGAGATGTTTTTCTTTGTTTTAATTTTTCAAATATAATGTTATTCAGTGTTACTTTTCTATTCCAAGTCGATTTGCTTGAGGTTTAAAAGATCCTTTGTGTTCTATTCCAAGCTGATTTTCTTGAGGTTTAAAAGAGCCTTTGTGTTCTATTCCAAGCCGATTTGCTTGAGGTTTAAAAGAGCCTTTGTGTTCTATTCCAAGCCGATTTGCTTGAGGTTTAAAAGAGCCTTTGTGTTCTATTCCAAGCCAATTTGCTTTAGGTTTAAAAGAGCCTTTGTGTTCTATTCCAAGCCGATTTGTTTGAGGTTTAAAAGAGCCTTTGTGTTCTATTCCAAGCCGATTGGTTTGAGGTTTAAAAGAGCCTTTGTGTTCTATTCCAAGCCGAGTTGCTTGAGGTTTAGAAGAAGTATAGAAATTGGCTAAGTTGTTGTGACGGAGAGCTCGGTTTATAACCGAGGTCAGAGGTAGTAGAAGTGTAGATATTGGCTAAGAGAGATTAGTTAAATTGGGATGACTGAGAGCTTGGTTTATTACCGAGACATATGTTAGTGGAAGTGTAGAAATTGGTTAGAAGAAATTGGCTAAGAGCTCGGTTTATAACCGAGGTCAAAGCTAGTAGAAGTGTAGATAATAGCTAGGAGAGATTGGCTAAACTGGTGTGACTGAGAGCTCGGTTTATAACCGAGGTCAGAGGTAGTAGAAGTGTAGATATTGGCTAAGAGAGATTAGCTAAATTGGGATGACTGAGAGCTCGGTTTATTACCGAGACATATGTTAGTGGAAGTGTAGAAATTGGTTAGAAGAAATTGGCTAAGAGTTCAGTTTATAACCGAGGTCAAAGCTAGTAGAAGTGTAGATATTAGCTAGCAGGGACTGGCTAAACTGGTATGACCGAGAGCTTGGTTTGTAATCAAGATTATAGGGCATTGAAATCGGTTAAGGGTGTAGTTTAGAACAGTTAGCAATCGAGATTATTTAAGAGTTGGTTAAATTAAGATTGGTTGTACGATTTAGAAGTAAGTAATTTTTGATTATCAAGTTGAAAGTTCAAGGAAAGAAATAAGCGAGGGACTTAACAGTAAGATATGGAGAAATAAGGCTAAATACTAAAATGTTGAGAATATTTGTTCGCGATGTTAAATAAATAGTCTAGTGAGAAGTAGCAAAATATAAAAGCCAGGTTCAAAAGGGGATACAAAAAATAAGCCGAGATACAAAATATGGAGTCTCAGTCGTCGGCATCCACTAGTTGTCCGTTGACCACGGATTTAGAGATGTCCGCTGGAGATAAATCTGCATCGGGGTAGAGAACACGGACTTGATCAAGGGCAAGTTGGAATCCCATGTTCAAGGAGGAACCGATTTGGTCTTTGAGAAGTTCTGAGATGTTAAGAAGATCTTTTTCTTTGAAAATCCAGCTTTTCTTCTCGGCTTCTAGAGTTTTTAGCTGGTTATGTAAATCAGGAGGCAATTCGTCCTTTTTCTTTACTTGGTTTGTTAGCTCGGCAACTTCACTGGTCAGGCGAGAGGTTTCAGTTTGGGAAAGCGCCAAGGCTTGATCTTTTTGTTCTAAGTCAAGGGATTTCTGAGTGGATTAGAGGTTGAATTGGTCCATCAGCATGAAACTGGATGCTTCGGCTTTATGGAGATTAGCTAGGATACTCTCGTGCAGAGTTTTGAGGTCTTGGGTCCTTAACAGGTTGATATCGTGACGGAGATAGTTGTGCTTCCTACCATGCTGAGAATGAAGGAACTGGGGGTGCCAAAAGCTCATCTCGGTGTCGTCCCACTGTCTGATGAGGAGCCAACTAAATTTGCAAGGTTGAGTGTTGCGAGGTGGCTTCAATTACCTTTTTGCCTCGGGATTTGAATTTTCTGGTCAAGGGCTCGAGATCGGGTTCCGATGTCTCTTCATGAAGTTCGATACGAGGAGGGGGTGCAGAAGGACTAGCACCGGGTGTTGTTGTTTTTTGCTTCTTGAGTTGGCGAGCTCGTTTTAACATATCTTCATGAGACATTGCCATTAGGCTCTCTGCAAAAATAAGTAGAATTGGTTAAGAGGGAGGTGATGTTAAGTGCAAAATAATAAAAGGACAATAGTAAAGTAAGTACTGATGTGGAATTTTAGATCCACCACTCGGAACTCCAGCTCTAATAATTTTTGAGTATCAAAAATAACATCCAGTTGTTCCAGCATCAAGCAGTCTTTTTTCTCAGAAGGGTCCAGGTCTTCTAATTGCCGAGGGGATTGAAGGTTGGGCGATTGGCACCAATATAAGGGGAAGCCTTCTAGGAGGGAAGGGCTGTGATCGGGGGCGACTATTTTTATGAAAATACCCTTGAAACGCTTGTAAGAAGAGTTGTATAAGGTTAGGAGAGCTCGGTCACTAACTCCACTAAGGGAGACTAATAGTTGTTTATGGGGAGCTCGTAATTCGAAGAAGTAAAGAAACATGCTGCTTGAGGGAGTAATTCCGAAGTGGGTGCATAGAATTTGAAAAGCGCGAATAAAAGCCCAGCTGTTAGGGTGTAGTTGGCATGGAGAAACGTTCAGAATGGTGAGGAGTTCTTTTTCGAAGGTATTGAAAGGGAGTCGTAAACCTAGCTTCTCGAATAAAGTAACATACATATAAGTAAATTTTTGAGGGGAAATGGGAAATAAATTGTCATCTCTGCAAATAGGTTCATCACCATCGCAGGCAATAACGGTTACATCAGTTTCATTGCTTTTACACAAGGTTTGGTGGCGTCTGAAAGCCCTAATCCTAGTGAGGGTAGTCATGGATGAGGTTTCCATGCGTAAGGCCAGAGGGGCCCAGGAATAGAGGACATTATAGTGGGTGTTCATGGAGGGCGGTTACAGTGGCGGCGTGGTAAGGGGTTTTTCAAAGTAAGCTATGGATAATCAGGGAAGGAGGAAAATACAATCGCAAAGCTAAAACACAGTACAAAAACAGAGATAATGCATAGAAGCAAGCAAAGGGAGCAAGGGGACAAGCATGAAATTTGAAGGAGAAAGAAGAAATACCTGGAAAAAGGAAATGGCGGTTGAGAAAGGATACGTGGGAGTCGAAGGAGCATGAGTGCAATGAGTGAGAAGATGAAGGGATGGTTGGGGTTGCGTAGGTTAAAGAGGAAGATGAGTGACGTTTGATATTCAAAAAGGAGGGGAAAATAGGACCGTTGGATGAGTTACACGTGGTTGCAAAAATGCAGGGAACAATTATGATTTTACGGGAAGTGGTGAAGAGCAGTTATTAACAAGACAACTTCTGCTCTCCTCGTTCTGGAAACGAGAAAGTGCAGAAGTTGGAGAGTTGTGTACTGGTCCAGAGAAAGTGGTTCGATTTTAGGCCGAGATGATAGTTAAGAGAATTTAGTTAGGCAAGACAAATTTTTGGCATATAGCAGATCGGGAGTAGTAGATCGGGGCATCACCGAGGGGGAGAATAGTAACTGAATTGAATTTCGTGTTTGGCGGGATTTTGGGGATTAATAAAGGTTGTTATTATATTTAGAGATATTTTAGGAGAAAAAGATAATTTTATTTTGTATTATTTGTAGAATCTAGTATTTGTAACTAATTATTCTATAAATAAGAAGATTACTCCCATGGTCAAGGGATGAAAAGTTTTTTGACCTAAATAAGTCTTAAACACTTTCTCTTTGTTTTGGCGAAGAATGATCTAGTATTTTTCTGAACCAGAACATTTTGGCGAAGAATTATCTAGTATTTTTCTGAACCAGAACAATTCAATATTAGAAGGATGGTTGTTTCTTTGATATCAAATATTTTGAAATAAATTATAATTGTTTACATTTTAAATTAGAATACCAAATAAAATTTCATCAGAACTAAAACATTTATTAAATTTGCAAACTGCAAACATTAATGAAACCTAGTTGATAAAATTTAAAAATATTTAAAAAAAAATAAAGGAAAGCAAATATTCAAATTAAAATATATTTTAAATGTTTGTTTACTTCAATTTTTTAAATTCTAATGAATCTCTTTTTTTATACACTAATAAAAATGATAATACATCACTTAATCAAAATGACACAAATAACAAATAATAAACATAATAAAAAAAATTTAACATGGATATTGTATCTTTTGAACTTCAATATATGTTGGATGGTAATAAAAAAATTTCATGGCAATTACATTAAATTTTGATATTGTAATAAATAAAAGTTATTTATACAATCATAGTGAAAAATTACAGTATAATTGATATAATGAGTTAGAAAATAAAAAATAATTAGATAAAATATACTGAAATAGTATTCTACATGATGAAAATAAACAACAAATAAAAATGCTAAAAAATTAACAAATGTATGTCTTAGAAACTATTGAAAGAAATCGCACAAAGGAAAACAATGTAGAATTAAGGGTATGATAAGATGAAAAATACCTTAGACATCTAAGAACACTTTTCAAATATCAACATATATACTCAATTGTTGAGAAATAATTGTTTTAGCGAAAAAAAGAGTTCTTCAAATGAAACAAAAATTAATAAAAATAAGTAAAGAATTTTTTTTTATGTTACCTAGTAAATGAAAGGTTTATGCTATTAAATACTTAAATTGAGAGTATTAAACATACTCAAGTGAAAGGAAAATATACAATAAATAAAAATATTAAAAAAATAATATAAATATTCAAATATGAGACATAAAATTTTTTTAATTGACATACATCATTTTAACATAATTACATAAATGTTATGATAAGATGAAAAATATATTGGATATGCGAATGAGTTTCATGACAAACCAAAGAATTAGAAGAAATAAAAAATTGGAATAAAAAAAAAAAAAAATATATATATATATATATATATATATATATATATATATAGAGTTAATTAATTAATTGTGAATATTTTAATAATTTAAATAATGACGGAGATATGGCGGGGACGGGTATTATGGCGGGGATATGTACATCCCCATAATCATCCTCATACCCAATTGAAAAAATCGAGATTCCCCCTACCCATACCCAGTCAATGTGGGGATTTCCCATCAAAACAAGGACGGGTTCGGGCAATACCCACGGGACGAGTTTATTTGTCATCTCTAGTCATAGACAAACTTTCCACTCATATTCACTCAAATCATACCATCTTTTCATTCAATCCAAACAATATCCTCTTTACCTGCAAATCAACTCAAATCAATGCAAATTCACTCCCTCAAATCCACACATCAATCTAAACACAAACACAGCATTAGAGATAAAAAAAAAAAATCAGATGAGGGTGATGATTATCCTTCCCTTTCTTTTTATTATTACTTTACTTTAGTATTATTTTATAGGAAAATGATATTTTAACCCACATTTTTTGACCCTTAACCCACCAGTCTCATCATCCTTAGATCATCTATTTTAATCTTTTGTAGTGATGTGATGATCTAAGGGTGATAAGAGTGGTAGGTTAAAAGTGGATCAAAAAAAGTGGATTAAAGTACCATTATCCTATTTTATATATATTCCATACGTTACAATGCTCATAGGTACCCTGTACCTCAAAATACATTTTCCAATTTTAGAGAAGTCAAACTAAAAAAAGCTAATTATTATATATATGGAATCATTTGTGAATTTTTTTTGGAAAATGATTTTTTGACTACTAAATTTTGACAACTTTCTCTTACAACTTTAGGTGAAATCTTCTAAAATGGTTTTACATTTTTTTATTTTCTCATTTTCAATATTTCAAAATCACTTAAAAAATGACACCTCATATTTAAAGAGAAAGTTGTCCAAATTTAATAGTCAAAATATAATTGTCTTTTTTATGTTTAAATAATATAACACATTCTATATCCTTTCCTTTTACTCAAGTGAGAATGAGTTGTTGTGGATAGCAAAGTTTTACAAAGAAAGAAAGCACAGATAACTAGTAAGCTTTTGAATTTGTAAACTAACAGATTTGAAATGTGTTTTGTAAATTTCCAATTTTAGATGACGAACTTGTTTGCTCTTGAATTTTGTAAGTTTTGTATTTTTATGGGGTAGGACGTTAAATCGAGTAAAAATTTAGATCTATGCAGAGATAGAGAACAACTCTTCCCTCTGGCTTCAAGTTTGACATATGAAGACGTGAATTGGTGAAATGTCTTTGGAAGTAAGCGCTGTGTTCCACTTTTGGGGAAGTTCCCTCCTTCACAAGAAAAAGGTCAAGTCTTACTTCTGTCATCGCTGACACTTGTCATACACCCTTAACTTCAATCACCCTCACCCTCACTTTCAACGGTCAAATACTCCTTTTCCATCTTCACACTTTTACTGTATGCTCCTTTTATTTCTTAAATTTATGTTTGACCCCACATAAGCTATAACTAGGAACTGAAAATACCAAAAACAAAACATCGGTAACTCGGTTTCAATTTCTTCAGAAGTTGAACACACTATCACTGGACATAACATACATACACGTACATAAGCGTGGTAGCAATAAGGTTTCTAAGGTGTCTCAAATGAGTGTGTGCTTCTAAGAAATAAAACACTACTGAAATAAAACATGGGATACCCCAAATTAGTTGGAGTCTTAGAGTTGACCAAATGAGTGAGCAAGATAAGCGAGTGCTCCTACAAGGGGTGAGTTAATGTATGTGGCTGGCTCTGATTGCTCATAATCTGACCGTTCATCTGGGAACCTATCATGTTGGTCCGGTCCACCAACAATAGCCCCCACTAGAATGTTTGGGTTGGGGGACTGTGAATTCATCACACCGAAGCCTGCACGACATTGGATCTTTCCAGGGTGTACACCAATGGACGGTAGAGATGAACCCCTGTGGTGTATCCTTCTTGGGTACCTTGGACCATACCCCACCATGTACGACATCTTTAAGGGGTTGTCTCCAAGCAAGTAATCCACCTGCAAATACAATAATTAAAATAATCAACTTTAATTAACAACACCATCACACTTTTTAAGACACATTTTAGATGCTTCTAGTTTTTCTTTTTTCTTTTTTCCCAACCTGTTTCTTAGCTATTGACCGAAGCCTCTTTGGTGTTACTGCGATTCCACCACAGTTAACAACCGTATGAGCTGAGGTTAAGTATTTGGCGTATGTTAGCAGCAGGAAGGAGGTGGATGTGACATATTGCATGTTGCTATCACTCATCTTGAAAAGAAGACCACCTAGTATAACAAGAAAGTAACCGTTACAATTTGGACCACAGAGACATGTTTCCACTGGGAGCGAGTAAAAATGAACTTCACCTGGTGTATACTGGGTGGAAGAGAAAGAGGTCCCAGGAATTAGGGAACAAACGAAATTGTCCGCATGGCCCTTGTAGTCATGGAGGGATTGTACCCTTTGAACCAGGAATTCCTAAAACCAAGAAAACAAAACTATAAATTTGAAAACATTATGTTTCTAGTTTTGTTTGCAGTACAGTGAAGGATAGAAACCTTGGAAAGAAGTATTCTCGCTCCAGCATGCTTGTTATCCCACCCAAAGGTGTTGTCAAACTCTGCAGCTCCAAGGATCTGGCCATTAACTTTAATGTAGTTTAGGTACATCGGATTCTTTGTAGCCTTGTGCAGCCAGGCAGCACCCCACAACAGCTCATCCTACAATATTATTCACCAAAACAATTTGAGTAATGAGTATGTCTCTCCTCTTGCTAAACTGAACATCCCTTAAAAGTTGAAAGCTTACCTGATAACCAGAGTAAGAGCAGTAGAAGGGACACACAAAGGGTTTCAAGGCATTGCTGTAGGACCCCCTGTACTTATCAGCAAACTGGAATACCTAAACCCACAAACAAAATACAGTGTTCAGATTTAGTGGAGAGCAATTTTCTCTACTGAAAATTGCTTCTGAAAACTGAATCAAAGGCTTACCCTGATGGCCCTTCTAGCTAAAACTTTTGAGTATGTAGGGTCAGTTCTTCTAAAAACCAGAGAAGCAGCTGCAAGAGCTGCAGCAGTTTCCGCGGCAACTTCTGAACCAGGTGTGTTTGCATCTATTTTGAACACGCTTCTTGGAGTGTCCATGTCCTCTGGTCTCTCCCAACAAGAATGGTCCTTCTTAGCATCCCCCACCTGCAAAGCCAATCCAAACCAAGATCAGAATTTAAACTCTACCTGAAGAAGACTAACTAACTCCATTTTTATACCAAAATCAAAAAGGTAAAATACACAAAAATTAAATGAATGAACTTTGAAAAGGGTACGTGTTAGTTGATTTCAGCAAGAGTGTGGCAGAACTGACCTGAACATAAATGGTGTTAGGATGTGCAGTAGCTTTGAGAAGATAATCAGTGGCCCAGCGAATGGCCACTCTGGCATTCTGCAACTCACCTTTCATAAGCCCACCAAACTCAATGACGCTCCATGAGAGCATGGTGGTGGTGAAGGCCATGGGGAAGCCAAATTTGACATTGTCCCCAGCATCATAGTACCCTCCAACCAAATCAACCTGCATTCATGTGAACTCTAAAATAAGCAAACAAAAACACCAGAAACATGGCAATGTTAGAGTTGGCATGACTATGAGATGGTTAGATATACACATACACGCATGGCTGCGCCATCAGAAAGACCAGAGTCCCTCCTCCAAGACATTCTCTGGTTAGGAGGGAGCTTCCCTGACCTCTGGCCTTCGAAGAAGAGAATGGATTTGGTGAGAGCATCTCTGTAGTTATGAGTGGCAAAACGAGGGTGGCGATGGTGAATGGGGTGATTGTAAGCATTGGCATGTAGAAGAAAAACAGAGAGAAGGGAAAGGAGAATGGTGAGGGAAAGGGAGAAGAAAGTCATTTTGAAGAGGCAATGTGAAACGACCAAACAGCAACCTGCAGTTCGCACTGCGAAGAGTGTGTGCTGTTTCGATGTTCAATCTCTGATTTTTATAAAGCAAAAGCTGCTGCGGCCTCTCTAACGTCCTGCTTCGTTACAATACAACAATTATTAGGTCCACATCCTCCTCCTATAACAACAGTCTTATGTTTTGCCTTTTCTTTTATTTTCATTTTTTTCAACAATAACTAATCAAGCCTATTTTAAAGTAAAATTTTTGACAAAAAAGTTTTAGAAATATAATAAAACTCCATTTCCTGCTTTTTATTTTTTAATTTAAAAAATATTACTCGAGAACAGAGAAAGAATGAAAAGGAATAGAGAGAAAACGATTTGCTTGTAGAGGGAAGGGAAAATGGACCCTCTATTCTTGTTCTGGTAACAGTTGAAAAAAGGAACAAAGGAAAGAAGAAAGAAAAGAAAAAAATCAAATGAACAAAAATGACAGAATTAGATATAGATTAAGAGGTTACAGAGAAACCAGCAGCAGAAGATCTCTATATTTAAAGAGGGAAGTAAATAATTGTTTCTCTTCCCATATTTTGGAACATTAACTTTGAAATTATAAGTCTGGAACCTACGACCAATGTTAACCTCCTAACTTTGAAGAGCAAAGTAGGGAAAGAGTGAGTTGAAAGAATACATTATCTTTATTTTACACATTTTAATATTGAAGATACTTTTGTTAATTTATATGATTTTATTTTCTTATCTTTTCTACTTCTTTTTTCTTTTCTTTTTTCTTTCTTTTTTCCCTAACCGTCTTTCCTCTGAACTAAAAAAAAGAAGTAGAAAAACATGAAGAAAAATTAGACAAGTCATTTTTTTAAGAATAGAGTATCAGATGTATTGCTATTTTTTAACATTGTCAACTTATTGAAAATCATTCTTAGTATGATTTCGAAAGTAGTTTATCCAAAAGATAGTACTTATTGTGGTAATTTATAATTTGTCAAGAAAAAGAGATAGTCAATATGGTTAATATATATATATATATATATATATATATATATATATTAAATAATTATTATAAAAAATTATAAGAATGATATTTTGAATGATATTATTTTTAATGCTTGTATTTATTTATTTGGTAAGATTTAATTTAAAACGTTGGATTAGTGTTAGTGGCTTGAGTAAGATGTAGTGTGTATTAAACAATTAAATTATTTATGCTAATGATATGATATATTTATGTTTCTTTTATTTTGTTTTCAAATCACTCGTATGGAAATTTTAGCTGTGAAGATTCGACGAAAGTTGTTATATTGATATTGTTTGCATAGATGCAAATAATTATCTTGAGTTGATAAGTTTAAATTTTGAGTCATATGTTAATATATAATGAATATGTTTAATATATATCTTTTGAAAGTAACTGAGTCATGAATCAAGTTAATTTATATATATATATATGATAACAAAATTAATATGATGTTTTAAAATCGGAATGACCTATATTCTTATATTAATTTTAGGTGATATTAGTTGACTAATTGACCTTTGTATTTTGTATTTATGATTAGAGATGATAATGGGATGCGGCATGGCGGGAATATGATAAGACAAGTTTCACTATTTCATACAATTTTCATGGAAAAAATCATTCCTCCTTTTTATATCCAAACTTAATTGAGTATCAAGTTTTTATCTCATCCTTATTCCTCCCTTGGTAACGAGTATATACCGTTAGAAAATGATTACTCAAATAATACTATTAATAATAAAAATATGAAAATAATATAATAATAATAATTAGAGCGATAATAATAGTGAAACATATATATAAATAATGAATATTAATCAGAGATCAACAATTATAATAACAATAATAAATAAAAGATAAAAGGTAAGAGTAGAAATATCCTGGGTTGAGGCACGCATAGCGCTATCTTTATAGAGAAAACGCTCCTCCTGCACAGGGCTAAACAAATACACAATCATATGTGTTTCTCTCCCAAGATACAACAACCTGTCAGATCGATCGAGTGCAGCGAAGGATCTCCAAACCTTATTAACACCACTGTCTTAAAGATAATATAGAAAAGAAAAGAAGAACACTTTTTAGAGAACTCTAGTGTTTATTGTTTCTGTTGTTGTTGTTGTATTCTTCCCCATACACCTAGGTGGTATTTATAGGTAGCAAAAGGAGACAAAGGAGTAAATGGTAATAAGAATATAGCCGTTAGCCATAAAAACCATTAACCCATAAATTAAAGGTCTATAAAAACATGAGTAACAGTAAGTTTTTTATTTTAATTATTTATTTTTTAAATTATAATAAAATATTTCCAACAATCCCCCACATAATTTAAAAAATAAAATAAAACAAAAAAATATATTATCTTTTTAAACAAAATATTGTAGTTCAGTGTAAGGAACCTTCCGGGTCTGACCCTTACACCTAGTGCTTATAAACTTCCACCCGAGAAAATGCAGAGACTTGATTGTCTTGGACTACATCTCCTGTGGCCGAGTTTTAGTAAATAACACATACAATATCGGTGTTCATTATAGGTTCTAATCAGTGGGTGCACGTTACGGCCTTGTGCATGTATCTTGTTTCATGAGTGTCACTTAGAGACTTGCCCATGTCTCACAATGGCGACCCCACCATCATACTCACTAGGTAAACCCTCAAAGGGTGGTTTGTGACTCACACCCCTACAATAATTGTCATTGGGTTTATTAAAAGGTATTTTATAAAATAAGCATAATAATGCACATACCTCAACCATTCGATTTATTAAGAGGTATTTTATAAAATAAGCATAATAATGCACATACCTCAACCTTATTATTGTCACAATTTATAGTACACCTCGCCATAGGAATGAGACATAAAATTTAATCAAATTATTTGGTGTACTTTAGTCAACAACAACTTCGTTATTACCCATTGAACTCCATTCCATAGGATCGCCATTCATGTGGAGATGGGTGTCCATTGTTGCAACTAATTTATGGGCTATAGTCTCATTCCTCTCGACGACTTAAATTCTTGTTGTTGATGCATCAACCCTTTAATAAGCAGATCTGCAATATTTCTTTCTGACCTGACAAAGTCAAGAGAGATAATATCATGAGTAATTAAGTTTCTAATATATTTGTCTCTCGTTCTCATATGTCAATTTCATTGACACTTTTACTAAAAACTTTAAATATAACAATTTAATTGTCAGGATGCTTTGAACAAAGGAATAATTTATGCTTGCATAGTAGATCATGATAGAACAACAACTTTTTAACATATTTCCATGATAGTGCACCTCCATCCAAGGTTAAAACATAGCCATAACCAATAGGTGATTTTGCGTCACCAAAATCAATATCCAATTTACATTAAAAATATCATTCAATAATCTCAAGAAATTGGACATATTTCCATAATATAAGAAACACAAATAATATTACACTAGATGGAAAAATAGTTCTCGAGGTATCATAAACAAATTTAGTCAATTTATTATTTGAAGAAAACATCTCTAAATATTTATTCACTTTATAATATATAACCAAGATGTTTTTATTAACATGTATATTAACCATTGCAAGACACCCCCACACTTTCTTTCATAACTCATAAAAAGTTTTATCACAATCTTTTGTGTTCAAACTATGGTAAGGAAGATATAAAATTTCACTAATATAATGTTAAGCAAGCTAGAACTTGAATCATAACATTTAACATATCAAAACATTTTTTTTTCTTTCTTTCGCTGCACCATTATATTAACATCATACACTATATGAAGATGTTACTTAATGAATAATACAATGAGTTTCACACAAAAACACTCATTTATACATACATGTATCATAACTTCTCTATTTAATTAATTTTGCACCTCAAAATTTTATAATTTGAATGGTCTCTTATCAAAAGTTCTCAACTTCTGAACAATTGTAGCAATAGCATGTCAAAAATCACAACTTAACATTTTGTAATAATCAAAGAAAACTTATAAATATTTTATTACAAGATAAATATACTTAACTCAAACAAATCATCACAAATATATCATTTACCAACCAAAACGCATGTTTTGAATTAATAATCTTATTGCACTTGGAAACCACTTGATAACTTTGTTCAACAAAAAGGAAGTTTCTGGAAGACAAGTTTAGTTTTTACTTGACCATCCCTTCAATTTTTTGATATGAAGATTTCTTCTTTTATCAGCATTTACATGATCTTAAACATGATATCAATTAAAATAATTCATTTTAATTTCATGTCATAAACAATAATTTTGAATTCATAAATTTGATAAAGATTATATTTATTATCAGTCATTTATTTTTTCATATAAATATCAAGCTAATTTTATTTTCCTTTGCAAATGCAAAGTTTAGTTTAATTGTTTTCCATAACACAATAGTAGTTTTAGTATGACAAATTATTTTATAATTATTTTCATACAAAATAATTAAAATATATTCATGATATAGAACACCTTTATCAATGGTAAGAATAGACAATATTAAAGTATAAATTAATATAACAACATAAGCATGAGCTATAGACATCACACAAAAAAATTATCCAATAGAAATAGAAACAATTATACACATAAAATTTTATGCTTAGTTGAAACTGATTTAATTATAACCATAAGCAACACATTAGTTCATAAAATGTGTTTTCAGTCTTCAGCTCTATATTTTTTTTAATTTTTTAATTTTAGAAATGAATACAAACGAGTAATCAAAAATAGAAATAACAAGAACTTAGTTTTTCTCTCTGAGAATGTTAGAAAATGATTACTCAAATAATACTATTAATAATAAAAATATGAAAATAATATAATAATAATAATTAGAGCGATAATAATAGTGAAACATATATATAAATAATGAATATTAATCAGAGATCAACAATTATAATAACAATAATAAATAAAAGATAAAAGGTAAGGAGTAGAAATATTCTGGGTTGAGGCACGCATAGCGCTATCCTTAGAGAGAAAATGCTCCTCCTGCACAGGGCTAAACAAATACACAATCATATGTGTTTCAAATCATATGCGTTTCTCTCCCAAAATACAACAACCCGTCAGATCGATCGAGTGTAGCGAAGGATCTCCAAACCTTATTAACACCACTGTCTTAAAGATAATATAGAAAAGAAAAGACGAACACTTTTTTAGAGAACTCTAGTGTTTATTGTTTCTGTTGTTTTTGTTGTTGTCGTTGTATTCTTCCCCATTCACCTAGGTGGTATTTATAGTAGCAAAAGGAGACAAAGTAGTAAATAGTAATAAGAATATAGTCGTTAGCTATAAAAATTATTAACCCATAAATTAAAGGTCTATACAAACATGAGTAACAGTAAGTTTTTTTATTTTAATTATTTATTTTTTAAATTATAATAAAATATTTCCAACATATACTTGTACCTAAACTCTCATTACCCGTTTTCTTACTGTTTGAATATTAATTAATTAATTTTTATAAAATAATGAAAAACTACAATAAAGGAAACATAATATTATTAAATTAATTTTTATAAAATAATGAAAAACTACATTAAAGGAAACGTAATATTATCAAATATTCAATATTAAAATAAGAGTTTTTTCATCAATATAAATATTTAGAAAGAAAGTATAATTGTATACATTTCAAACTAGAATCCCAAATAAAATTTATGAGAACCAAAACATTTATTAAATTTGTAAACGTTAATGAAACATAATTAATAAAATTCAAAAATACCTTAAAAAATATAAAAGGAAAGCAAATATTCAAATTAGAAAATAGTTTAAGTGTTTGTTTACTTCGATCTTTTAAACTCTTATGAAATCTCTCTTTTTTATATACTAATCAAAACTACAATACATCATTTAATCAAAATCACACAAATAACAAGAATTAAACTAATAATAATATAATTTTAACATAAATCTTTCATCTTTTGAACTTCAATATATGTTGCATGGTAATAAAAAAATTCATGACAATTACATTAAATCATTATATTATAGTAAATAAAATTTATTTGTACAATTATACTGATAAAATTACACGTATGATCATGTGTTTAGAAAATAAAAATAATTATATAAAAAATATCAAAATAGTATTCTACATGATAAAAAAACAACAAATATAAATATTAAAAGTAATGATCATACGTGTTTCTTATAAACAATTTGAGAGATCATTCAATGAAATCGCACAAATGAAAACATATGTATAATTAAGGGTATGATAAGATAAAAAAAAATACATTCGCGATATAAGAAAATTTTTCACATATCAATTAGTAATTGGTTGAGAGATAACGAAAATTGTTTTAGCGAAACCAAAGTGTTCTTGAAATGAAATAAAAATTAATAATAATAGAATAAATGAGATAAGTTTTTCTATATTACCTAGTAAATGAAAGGTTTATGCTATTGAACACTTAAATTGAGAGTGTTAAACATTCTCATGTGAAAAGAAACATACAATAAATAAAAATATTAAAAAGGAGTAGAAAGATTGAAATGTGAGACATAAAAAATATTTAATTGACATACATCATTTGAACATAACTACATTCAATGACGATTTTGACCAAAAATTTTGGAGGGACAGAGTAATATAATTCTTTGATTATTAGATTGGATAATTAGTATAATGCTTCAAAAAAAATGGCTCCTCTAATGAACAATTGGATCGTTAGAGTATAATGATTCAAAATATGTGAAGTAAAATATATTTTGTTTTCATCTTCACCAATAGCTTCCAGTTTATCACTTTTAATAAAATAAATTTATTACTTTATTCTTCACCAAAATACCTACTTTTTTTAAAATAATATTAAAAAGGCTTAAATACCTTTTTAGTCCTCATTTTCGTAGTGTTTGTTACGGATGATCATCATTTTGAAAGAATGTTTAAAATGGTCATCATTTTTACCGAATGTTTAAAATGGTCATCATTTTCGCAATTCGTGTTTTATTTCGTCATTTTCTGTAACGTCGTTTAAATCATTAACGGAGCATTGTACATGTGGCACGGTTTGTATTAAGGTGTGTTACGTGTACTATACATGTGTGGTAATTAGATATTTGGGGATAAATAAGTGAGTTAGGGTTTTTGTAAGAAATGTTTGGGCAGTTGGTGAGTTTTGGCAATCTTGTTCCTCCATTCCCAATTGGTGTTGTTGCAATCTTCTTCTTCTTGCAATCCCATTATATAGGTATGTTATGGTCCCAATCTTCTTCCTTTACCTCTGGTTGTAATCGTTGGAGACAACCGTGTTGTATCACTTCGTGCACTGTTGGTGGTTCAACGAGAAATGAAGTAACCCCGATTTGTAATTGCGGAGAGATGAAAACTTTGAGGATGACAAGAACTCCAAAGAATATTGGTAGAAAATTTTGGGTGTAATCTGTTTTTATTTTTGTGTTAATAATAAATTGGTTTTAATTTTTGGTTTATTGATTTATAGAGTGGTGGTTCCAATAATGTGGGCTGCAACTTTTTCAAATGGTGGTGTTGATGAGAAGGATGTCATCATCATGACATAAATGAGACAAATTAATGATTTGGAGAAGTCATTGAAGGTTGCTGAGAAGAGGCTGCAATTAGTAATAGGGTTCACTTGTGTTGTTATTGTATTATTCGTACTGTTATTGTGTGTAATCTTTTAAAGTCCAATCTGTTTTGTACTATTGTTAAATGAAGAAATGAATTAGTTTGATTATGTTGATATTAGTCCCACCATGTTCAAAATGACATCTTAATCTGAGAATTGAAGTAAGTGATATTGATCTAAGCTTGGGAAAAATTAAATTAATCTAAGTCTGGAAGAAGTTAAATTCATAACATTAATTCATCCTCATCAAAATGCACGACATCAATGTTTGGCAAAAGTGAAATTGAACGAAGTTTAAGGAAAGTCAAAATGCAGTACATCGATAATGAATTATACATCAGAAATTCCAAAAAATAACTAAGACGTTTGTAGCTGCTATCATGGCCTCCTCCTAATCTGTAATTTCATCCTAAACTGCTGAGATGGTTCTTCTGGTGTTGGTAGTGGTGTTGCTTGACTCTCACTTCATTCCTTGGTGGTTGAGTTGTTTGAGTTTCAGCAGTTGGGCAATTGTTCCTGTTATGTCCAATTTGACGGCATATGCTACATTTTTTTCTATGACCTCCTTTGTTGATTTGTGTGTTATCCTTTCTCAACTCCCACTCTTCCAACCTTCTTTTTTTCTTGGGTCTTCCTGGTAAGATCCTCTTATGTGGTGGATGGACGTCAGGGTAAGGAGTTCTTTCCAATAAGACTTCACCATTGACCGGAAAGATGATGGATTGATATATTTCTTCGTAGGTAGATCTCCTGAAGCAGATTGGTATGAAGTCCTCAACATTGACATTGATGAAATTCATTGCTGCAATAACATGGCAGCAAGGGATAGCAGTCAGAAGTCATTTCCTACAGTTGCAATGTTGAGCATCCACATTCACTGTGTACTTATCTCCAATCATGGATATGTGCCTCACTTCAAATAGCTTTTCTCTTGACCACATGAGTATCTTTAATTTTTTGCTAGAGAATCTTTTTCTGAAATTTGCATACAGATTCCTCATGCAAAACCTGTGCTCAGCAGTGGGTAATAGGTCCTGAATGGCAGGCACCAATCCATGTGCAATGATAAGATTATTAGTACTTACAACATTAAACAAAAATTAATAAATTGAACATATATTAAACATACCTTTTGTTGGTCAGACATAAAGGTCGTTGTCCCACACACGTCAATACCTCCAAGATCACCAATAAGCAATTCCAAGAACCATGTCCAAGTTTCTTTGTTTTCAACTTCCACAACAGCATACGCTAAGGGTAGTAACTGATCATTATCATCTCTACCCACAGCACTCAACAACTCACCTTCGTATTTCCTTTTAAAAAATCACCATCCAAACCTATGATGGGTCTACAAAAAACGAAAGAATCTTTACATGCTTTTAAACAGGAGTAAAACCTCTGAAAAATTGCTTCATCATTATCATTTTCCACTTTGATTTTTATAGTTGATCCAGGATTACATTTTATTAATTCATGTGCATAGTCGTAGATTCTTTTATATTGCTCTTTAAATGACCCATCTACTATATCTGCAGCCATTGCCCTTACTTTACGAGCTGTTGATATTGAGACATGTGTATTCCATTTTCTTAAAGCCCTTTGTCTTACGTCATTTATCTTTAGCTTTGGATTCTCTATTAGAGTTCGGTCCAAGGTTTCACTAAGCCACTTTGCTTTAATGATATTAATCTTGAACTCCCTGCTACAAGAATGAACATCAAGTAGTTTCCTTAATTGCCAATTCTTACGGCTACGAACATAGGAACAATATGCGGACCATTGACATTTATTTTGTGCACCCAAACAACCAACCCTAACTCGCTTACTATCATTTTTCAAGAATTTCATATTTCTCCCTACATGAATAGCATAAGTCCTAATGGCATCCTTGAAGTGTTGTCTAGAAAAACAGTTCCTACTTCCCATTTGTAATCCGCCATACTTTTTGGCATTACAAATGTCTGGAATGGACCACATCTTGTCCTTTCATCATTGTTTTCTTCATCCCCAACTGTTTCACTTTCGTTATCTGGCCTACTAAGTAATTCTTCTGAATGCCATTCACCATCAGATAACTCGATTAAATGACGTGCTCTATTTTCAAATTTACCTATGCCAGAATCATCGCTTTCAGACATAGTTTCCACTTCGATATCACCTTCCACTTCAATTTCACATTCCACTTCAACATCACTATTCAGACCACTGTCATCCCAATCTCTACTTCAGCAGCCTCTTCATGGGCCTCTACTTCACCACCGTGGTGGACAACAACATTGAACCTATCATCACTCATTGCCCTAAAGTAAATTAAACAGATAAAAAAGATGTATTATTGAGTCTACTTTAATGCAATGAGGGACCACTGCTACAATCAATTACAAATAAAATAATGGGGACCATTACACCAACACCGACAACCGACAAACAAACCAACCAAAATAATACCCCACTGAACCCCACCTACAGACACAAACTACACAAAATCATGGAAGTAATTTAGAAACCATGCAGAACATCACAACAATCGAAAGACAAACAAACCCCAAAATAGAATTACGAAAACCCTAACCCACAAGCAAACACAACCCAGAAAACCCTAAACCCACTTACCTCGTTGATGATGATTAACTGGAAAATTGAAATGAAGAGCGCAACTGCAATCCAATGATGAAATGACAAGTATTAGCTGCTTCCTCTGCAAATCCGAGCTCAAGAAAGACGAAGATGAAGAAATTTCCCTAATTGCAAAATTTTCCCTAATTTGAAAAATTGACGTTAATTAGTCATATGTACAGTACACATAACACACTCTAATACAAACTGTACCACATGTACAATACTCCGTTAATGATTTAAACGGCGTTACAAAAATGGACTAAATAAAACATGAATTGCGAAAATGAGGACCATTTTAAACATTCGGTAAAAATGAGGACCATTTTAAACATTCTGTCAAAATGAGGATCATCCGCAATAAACACTACGAAAATAAGGACCAAAAAGGTATTTAAGCCTATTAAAAAATAATTTATCATAATCTAACAAAAAATATAGAGACGTAATAATAAAGTAATAATTAAAAATCGGTTATGAAAAAACACATAATACATTATTTTTTCTTTTATATTCATAAAAAATGAATATACAAAGACTCATTAGATAAAAGATAATGTTAATAACTATTAAACTAATATTTCTTTATCAAGTGAAAGAAAAGAGAATTACCATTTCTGCTTCAAGAAAGGAAGAGAACAAATGATAAATGAGAGCCAAAATAATTAATTTATGTCTAACTTCCTATTCTCTTCAAAAAAACAAAAAGAAAACATATGAGAATGAGATATGAGAACAATTTTGTGAAAAACTAAAAGGACAATGAGTAATAAAATAGAAAATATCTTAATAAATATTTGGTTTAATTACTCTTTTGGTTTACATTTCCAAAAATATCAAATTGATCATTTAGTTTTTTTAGTCTCAATTGGGTCCCGATTTTTTTGTCGCAATTTGACATTTTTGAACGAAATAGAGATCAATAAAAGACCAAAAGAGTAATTAAACCTAAATATTTTTATTTTTTATTATATTTGATTTTATGTTTTATGATTTATTAATATTAAATATTGTGCTTTATAAAAGAAATAAATAGACATACAATTTAATTTCCATCAAATTCTAAAATATACTACCTATAATTTTTTTTTTAAATTTTTAAAATTTCAAAAATATATACATAATTAAAAAAAATCAAAAATATTTGGGGGCCATGGCCCCTCCTTGCCCTTGCCCTTTACATAATTTGCCACTAATTGCATAAATATTGTGATAAGACGAAAAATATCTTAGAGATGCAAATAAATTTCATGACAAGTCAAATAATTTGAAGAAATAAAAAATAGAAAATGTGTAGTGTATAATACTTAATAAACTATGAGTGTTTTATTAATTTAAACGGAGACGAGGATATGACGAGTATAAAGATGGAGATATGACGGGTATGGGGACGAGGACAAAGCATATATGTATGTCTTCATATCTAATTGAAAAAGTTAGATATCTTATATACCCATACCCATATCCAATTAATGTGGAGATCTTTTATCAAAATGGAAATGGATTCAACCGTGGAAATGAGTTTATTTTTCATTCTATATATGATGACCATTGACTACAATTACCACATGTTACGCAAGTGGTCTATATTTTCATAAACAATAATTTGATAATATGTTTTAAAATAATATTAACATAATAAATATATATATATATATATATATATATATATATATATATATATATTAAGATTAGGGATCTACTTATTTGAAGAGTAAATCAAAATGAAATAACTTATTCAGCTCGACCTTCAATCTTGACTATTCAAATCATTAATATATTTTCTAGCATGTATTTTTGAGTATTGTAATTTTGTCTCTCCTTTTTATTAACAAGGTAAATAGTCAGTTTGATAAAGAAAGCATTGACATATTATAATCTTAGTACAATAAGAAAAACATTTCATTGTCTCTTTCCAAAGATGAATTCTAAATTTCAAATTTTCTCACACAAACTTTACAAACCTCCTTCACAAATTTAACGTGTGTTTTCAATTAAGTTAAGCCAATCAGAAGAAACTATTTTAAATGTATGGCTTATTTTCCTACATTTGTATGTTACCTTTTTGTTTTTAAGTAGCTGACTTGCGTTTGTTTATTCAATGCAAAGGTAATGCTACTATTTTTGTATTATAGTCCTTGAACAACTTAAAAAATTTAAACATCGTCAATAATAACGCAATGACATTTTGGGTGCACGACAAAAAAATATAACACTACTTTCATAAGTATTATTTTTAATAAAAAATGAAAAAATTGCATAGACTATTGACATATTCGAACACTATAAATATTTTAAAATTAAGAGGAAATGACATTATTTGGCTTGGATTCCAAAGTATACATTAATTGTTTTGTTGTGTTGTTTTCATTATGTTGCAGAAGTGAGTCCAATTTGGTTGATAATTGGTGAGAGAAGTTGTTGCCCATAACTCAAAGCAGATACAAGAATAAATGTGCTCCATCCATGCTTGAAAGTTGGATATAAGTGAGGGAAAAGCCAAGAGCTCAAGCATACAGAAGACACAAACCTTCAAATTCGCTCATTAGTTCTGTAAGGGATGTGATTTGTGACTCGAGATTTTGAGAATAATATTTTGAAAGAAAAGACACAGATAATGATATCACAAAACAAAGATAAATGATAATTTATGTAAAAAATATTTCTTTCTACTTTTATAAACATCAAATATTTTATAAATAAGATTAATTTTTAATATAAGTGAAGTAAATATCACTTTATTAAATTAGTTTGATGAAGTTGAATTAGAGTATTAATGATGATTTTTTTATTTTATTTAAAAAGTTAGAGAAATATTATATAAATGCCATATGAGTTTAACTTAGGTAAGGATTTGATTGGTATTAATTTTTGTATTACATATATACGAGATATTTTAGTTACTCGATTCGAGATCATCTTAGCTTATATCTATTTGAACATTATATTATTTCGGTCAAACTATAGCAATAATGGTAAATGATAATTAAATTAAGATAATAAATAGTAAAATTTTAGACAAATTAATCAAGTTAATTATCCACATGAATTATACCTATCTCTGTAATAACTCATAAGCACAGTATAAATATACAGCACAATATATAAAATAAATTAATTATGTTCATTATTATCATATGCATATCCCTCACATGAGCATTAGAGTGTCAAACACATCCCCTCTTAGCTTGAAGCAACATCTTAATCTTAAGCATTTGGGACTTGGATCGAAGGTTAGAAGACTTCTAAAGAGTTATTTGTGAAAGTCTCGAAACATTAAATTTGAGTTTTTTTTTCTTATGATGTTTAATTTGTTATTTTTGTTGATGAAAAACTTAAATTATTTTCAACAATAATATATTTAAATTTTAATTAAAATAATCTCTTAATAATTATAATAAGGTATTAAAATAGTGAAATTTATATTTAAGTGCTCTAATATCTTTATTTAAGAAACAAACTTTTTATCCGGAAGGTTTGGAAGATGAGTCCTTCAAAAACTTTTCCGAAACTAAAGATCCAATGGATAAGCTAAAGGAAATTGAGCGTTCGGCTGGGTTCCCACTCAGACACCAACCTAGCCCTACATGTTCTTACCATTTGGATAGACTCAAAGATCGCATAATTGGAGGGATATTAACTTACATTATGCGTTTCAACCGCACTTCTCGTTCTCTCGTTCTTTTCAATCCTTTTCCATAAAATCAAATTCTTAGATCGTATCCTCGTGTTTTACAAACACATCTCGGATAGAAAAGTAAAACAATTAATTGACATCTCTTCATAAACCAAAATTAGTATTCACATAAACTAATTTTAGTTTATAAAAAATATTTATTTATTTTATTTACGAATGTTTACGAAAGACTCATTATCCTAATCTAGTTTCCGTCTATAACCATATCTCATATATCATAAATAACCATGGATATATTCCAAGGTTTTAACTGGGCAAAGGAGTGTTAGTAATATTGAAGTATTAAAAAATTATGGGCGAAATAAAGGTGGTATTAGCAGCATGTGGAGAAGAATAAGTTTGCACTATGATTCTCTCATAAAATGATTGAAGCTGTGATGCATGTGTATCGCATATGCCATACAGCATTATATGGTTGGAGCAATGTAAATTTTCCTTAAATTACTGCTTTTATCATATAGCAGGGTTTCGAGAAAGGAGAAAGAGAAAAAGCTGCGTGTAGCAGTCGATAGACCAATAGTTATAAACCGAAAGACAAAGAAGCAACACACTAGTCGATGGTTATTGCTTATTAGGAACTGTACCCTATGATGAGGTTATATCAGATACCCTGTAATTAACAATAATATTTTTACTACTAAATTTTTGATAATTTTTTTTTATAATATAATGTATATTTTTAAGTGATTTTTAAATATTGAAAGTGAAAAAAGAAATAAAAAATTATTTAAAAAATAATATCTAAAATTATAACACAGACAAAATGCTCTTCTTTCCCATTCTTTACTTTAGTTTTCTTTTATTTTAGTTCAGATGCTTATTTTGGGAAATCAATGTCAAAACCAATAATTCATTTAATACGTATGAAAAAAATGCGCTGATGTTATGTCTCTTGCTTTTTAAACTGTCATATTTTTATCATCTTTATAAATTTTCAATACTCATAATATTCTTTATCATAATTACATGATTTTTAATATTTTATATTGTAATATGACTTTTAAATTTTTATAAGTTTACATCTTAATTAATTTCGTATCTAACTCTTAAAATCAAAATGCAGACGTAAATGAATGTTTACTGTATCCAAAACTTTATCTATCATTTGTTTAACATAAAAAATATTATTAAAATAAAAGTAAAGATAAAATATTAATTTTTTTTATTACACATTTTATTGTCAAGTTTTAATTTTTTTGTTTTATTATTTTTTTTCATATATATATATATATATATATACACACCATTATACTTCCCATTTTTACGTTTTTTTTAATTTCCATGTTGAAAACTTTTATAAAAATTAATGATAAAGGGGCATTCATTTTTCAGGTAGTTTGTTAATTAAAAATTAAATAATTTTGAAATGAAAAATTTATATAGAAAAAATTACAAAATAATAATATTTTAGTAGCAAAACATGTGATCAAACCTAGCTAGATACTAATTAGTATAATTAATTAAGAATTATATAAAAAATTAGAAAACTTAACATGTTTTAAAGTATTTAAGGCGGACAAAAAAATTCTTTAAAATGGAAGTTGTATTTTTAAATGAATAAATATGAAACTAAGTACTTTTTTGAATTAAAAATGAAGGTTAGTTTCCATAAGATTGAATTGAGGCAGCTATGTAAGAAATGATGATAGCATGATTATATAAGGAGTCGAAATGCAATTGGTGTAAGGCGATGAAGGTATGAAATTAAAAAGGTCTAAAAGTGAAGAAGGAAAAGAAAAGATGCATGATGAAGTTGGAAAAGCGAGAAAACTAGGTGTGAACTTTTTTCTTGATGTGTTGTTGTTTTGTTGCGAAATGAAAAGAAGAAAAAATGAATTATGTAAGGGTTCGTTCAGAAAACGATTGCACGGTATTGACATAATCACACATTGCCATGTGCTTCTGTTGTACTCCCACATGCACCAGTACGCGTTTCATGCCCATTTTCTTCCTATCCTCCCTCTCTCTGCACCAAAACATAACACACATGATAATCGTATTTCATCACCCTCAATCAAAACACTCACACCACTTTTCTCTCGTTGGCGTAGAACTGCCAGAAAAGAACCGCTGAACATAATGTAATGTCGTTTACTTTGTTCTTTTTCTTGTCTGTCATGATTTTATCATTCGTCTGAACGACTCAGGACAAGATTCACATGTAAATTAAGATAATGATTAAAATATTATTTAAAGGCTTAGGTCCCACTAGTTAATGATCCATCCCTTGAACATGCTCAACACTCAAAGGTAACATCTGTTCTCTTCAAAGGTTTAAGATGCAATCGTAGAATATGTTTTTCATCACTTTAAGTAGTATGGAACAACAAAGCTATCAACACGTTCTGAAATACTTTTTAAAACAACTTTTATTTTTAAAAAAATTATGACAAAATTTAGGTTTTCTTCTTTTAAATGTTTCGAAACATTTTGTAGAGTTTTCTAAAAATTAATTAGCCAAAGATAAATTCAAATGAATAATGAAATTTGTTTTGATGTTGAAATGTTTCGGCTATCCAAAAGCTGTAGAGCTCTCTATATGCAGTAGACTATTACTTATGGTCTTGTCTCTCTTGTGTAAAAGAGTGATGAAATTATGCTTTGTATATTACAACAGTAATTTTTGTGTGTGCATATTTATTTCAACTCTCTATATTTTCTAATAACATGTTCACTGCTTCAAATTTTGTTATTATATTTTTAGAAAATGGAAAAAAAAAAGTTCAGAAAAATGTGTCCGTAGCTTCAAAACTAGGGATGGCAACGGGGCGGGGCGGGGACGGGTTTCGCTATCCCATACCCATCCCCGCATAAAAAATTCATCCCCATCCCCATACCCAAACCCAACGGGTATCAAACTTTTTTCCCATCCCCATC